>Ga0265297_10000715_pt1 | contig 91908 bp, 85 predicted proteins | sample Munlanlwell13791_FD_192502 | JGI IMG/M metagenome (GOLD analysis project Ga0265297, IMG submission 192502) | Leachate microbial communities from a municipal landfill in Southern Ontario, Canada - Leachate well 137-91 | ecosystem: Engineered > Solid waste > Landfill > Unclassified | place... | reverse complement strand
CAAAGATAAGATATTTGAGGGAGTTGGAGAGTTTTGAAGAAGTGGGGTGACTGGGACGGCGGGTGAGAGCGGGGAAATTATAGGGATGTGGGGAAAGTGAGGGACTGCCTTTAATAACAGACTTGATAATACCCATAAAATGCTCCGGGTAGCTGTAAGTGGACATGGACAACATTTGAAGATCGCTATATTTTTCGATTAATCGATAGATCGAAAATTGAGAAAAGATAAATAAGTGATCAGGCGGAGTAAGGAATGTATAATTCCGTTGTTCTGCTCTGTATAGATAACTGTCAAGATTAGGAGTTTCGATATAGAGAATACCATCCTTGTTGAGAAGTTTTTTGAATTTTTTTATTACACTAATAGGATCGGTAAAATGCTCAATGACGTGAATCAAAGTAATAAAATCATATTTTTTAGTTGGTTTAAAATCATCAATGGATTGGTTAATCACTGGCAAGCGATACTTTTTCCTGGCATATTCGGCCAATTTCTTTGCCGGCTCGATTCCAATTGCTTCGAAACCTGACCTATTTGCGTCATCAAGAAAGAAGCCAAAACCCGAACCAATATCAAGAAGAGTTTTTCCTTGAGGATGCATATTTTTTAGTTTAGTAAGAATAATTTTTGCCCTTTGACGAATCCTTTTTTCTTCATGCAAACCATCTGTGTAAGTAAAATTCTGAGAATAGTATTCTCTAATACCTTTATTCTTTGGCTTGGGTGAAAGAAATAGTACTTGACATTGTTGACAAAAATAATATTTGTATCCGTCAACCTCATGCTTTAGTGGTATTTGTTTATTTTGACATAAAGGACAGATCGTCATTGAGTAATTATTCAATGAGTGTTACGAGGTTTCAACGGAGTATAGACGACAAAAATACAATTATGGATTGCTGGAATAGTGCTTATCGATTAATAGGTTAAAAGTGTTAACCTTGGACACACCGGGTGTGTACTTAATACAAAGTAGTATCATCTTACTTAGGGGGGAAGACTTTTAGAAACGAATATTATCTTGGAGATGGATCTTGAGCCTGTCTATATTCATTCATAATCATCTGATTTACTAGATTTGTTACAATTGATGGTGGTACTGATTGGTTGTCTGTTTCAGGATAGATAGCAACTCCAGTATGATTTGGGCGTAAAATGACAAATGGTAAAACAAAACTATTGTCGTCCAGGTCAAAATGTTTTCCATTATGATATGCGTGTTCTTTATCTGGCCAAATCGATCCAAAACCTCTAACACAGTGGACAATATCTAAACCTTCGGTATAAGGCATATATAATTCGGTACTTCCACCGCCGTTTTGATATAAAATACCAGTATCAGCCATTCCATGTAACATCAATAAGAATTGATTTAAAGAATTGCGTCTTAAATTTCCTGAACTTTTTAGTAAAGTCTGATCATCATGAGATAAATATCTTGAACCATAAACGGCTAATTCAGTTCCGTATTTAACAACTAAGGAAATTAGTGCTTGATCAACACTGGTCATCCAATCGTATAGTTGGGGAACTACAATATCATCAGGTTTCGGAGAAAAATCAAGATAACCTTTCGCTATATTATTTACGGTATCAGGCGGCAACATCTGAACGTGTCTTTTATGACTAAGGCCAGGTTGAGTCCTTATTAATCCATCATCAATGCCAAAGGCTTTGGCAGAAGCTTCGTTCATTGCTAACAAATTAAACTGTTCGAACAAACTACGTCTTGGATTACCCGGTTGACCAAGAGATTCAGCTATGTTTTGACGTAGTAATTGTTGTTTAGCTAATAGTTCAAGATTTACAGATTCAGTTCTTTGTTCAAGCAATGTCATATTAGGGCAGTATAACAAACTATAATTTAATTGTCAATTTTATAAGTCGGAAATAATCTTCTCGGCAAGGTCAAAGAATAACGTAGGTAGAAAATGTTAACGAAGTTTTAAAAAATTAAAAGTATGAAAAGCAAGAACGTAGGAAAGCATGGCATAAAATAGTAAAATATCTACATGACGAAGCTTTCGGTACTGATGATTACTAAAAATGCGGAAGAAATACTTGATCAGAGTTTAGCATCTGTTAAAGAAATAGCTGATGAAATAATTATAATTGACGATAATTCTCACGATAAAACCGTAACTATAGCAAAAGAATATCAGGCTAGGATATTTGTTCACCACGAACCGGATCTTGGAAAGCAGAGGGCGTATGGATTGACAAAAACGACAAATGATTGGGTTCTGATAATTGACAGTGATGAAATAGTTACTGAAAAATTAAGACAGGAAATTAAAATACTTCTCAAGAATAAGCCAAAACATAACGGATATCTTATTCCGTTCCAGAATCACTTCATCGGCAAGAAAATCAGTCACGGAGGCGAAGATTACAAAAAAATGATTTTATTCCGGAAAACCTTGGGTAAAATTGATCCGGCGCTTGTTCACGAAAAATATCTACTAACATCCGGTAAGCCGGGAATACTTAAGGGAAAGATATATCATTATTCATATCGTAATTTATATAAAATGTATGTTAAATTCACAGATTATGCTATAAGAGAAGCAAGGCAGAAAAGCATAAATGGTGAGAAGACAAACTTAAAGAAAATATTTCTTTATCCTGTTCATATGTTCTGGGCGAGATTTATTAAAGATAGCGGCTATAAAGACGGTTTATTTCGTATCCCATTGGATTTGGGATTTGCTTATATGGAGTTTGTGACGTATTTTACGATGATATTTATGGTGCATTAATTTAATAGAACTATACGTAATTAGTAATTAATTTGTTATTTTGTTTAGTCCAGCGGTTATAAATTATTAAACAACGATTCTGGATGCGGGACGTCAGACATCCCTTACCAGAATGACGTAAGCATTTGAGCTAATATATGAGAATTATTTTTATTACTACAATTTACAGGGATGAGGAAAAGGCTCATGTCGAACGCTTGAAAAAAGAAGTTGTAGCGCTTGGTTTTCAGGATTTTGAGTTTTATTGTGCCGACAATACTGCCGACAATATTGGCTATGCCGGAGGTATAAACAAGGGAATCACATATGGACTCAGTAAGAACTTTGATATTTTTGTAATTATGAATCCTGATATCTCAATAGCTAATATTGCTAAAGAAGCAATTGTTGACGGATTGCAAAAATTTGATATTCTCGGTTTTGCCATGAATCAAGATATGAAAACGTATTATGGCGGTGAAATCGATCAGTGGCGTTTAAGCGGAGGATTAAGCAATAGCAAACCCAGTCAAAAATATACTGAAGTTGACTTTGTTTCCGGTGCATTAATGTTTATTAAAAAAAATGTAATTAGCAGAATAGGCATGTTTGATCAGTCCTATTTTATTTACTATGAAGAGGTGGATTACTGCTTTAGGGCAAAAAAATCAGGTTTTAACATTGGTATTGATTCCAAAACAGATTATGAACATCTTGAGATATCCAAAAAAAATAATCCAAGGAAGGATTACTTTTTGGTAAAAAACAGAATAAAATTTTTTTTAAGATACAGTAACTTTAAACAGAAGATCAGAGAGTTGTTACGTATTCCTAAAACATTAGTCGAATCTTTACCCTTAATCATTAAATTATTTCTTAACAGCAGATTCCTTATCAATTTTTTTAGTTTTAACTTAGCATCATTTGCCAATAAACTTTTTCATTTTATTTTATTTATTTTTTTGGTAAGGTATTTCGCTCCGGAAAAATACGCTGTTTATACATTAGTTTGGGCGTTCATCGGTTTTTTTTCACCCGTACTCGATTTCGGGACAACATCTTATGGGCTATTATATTCTGCGAATAATAAAGACAAATCATTATCGGCCTTATTAACATTACGATTAATGCTGTCGGCCGTTGTTTTTTTAATAGCCGTCGTAATCGGTTATTTGAGTTTTAAAGGACAGCTTCCTTTTTTTATATTCCTGACCGCAACCGTATTCTTGGCAAATGCCTGGTCAGGAAGCTATTTGATCATCAATTCGATTAATAATAAAGTTTTTCGTTCATCCTTGGCTTCATTGGTCTTTAATTTTCTACTGTCATCGGTTTTGATATTATCGACTGTTTTATTTAAAAGCATTCCCGGCATATTTCAGGCGACATTTTTCTTGTACTTGTTATATGCAATACTCAATATTTTTCTTTTAGAAAAAGCTTTAGGAAAAATACGTTTAAATTTTCGGATAGATAGTTGGCTTAGAATACTGAAAAAATCGTATATCTTTGTGTTAATTGGTTTTTTTGCAGGCATATATTTTAAGCAGGATATTTTTCTGCTTAAATTTCTTAAATCAGACAAGGAAGTCGGTATTTATTCGGCCGGATATAAGTTTTTTGAGGCGCTCCTTTTTATACCCGGTAGTTATAATATTGTCAGTATGCCAAATCTGGTAAAACTTGGTAAAAATATAAATCTCCTTAAAATAAAGGTAAAAAAAGACCTGTTGTTTTTATTTGTTTTTGGAATGGTTATAGCTATATTGTTCTACCTATTATCTCCTTACGTCCTGACCTTTTTTTTGAAGAATAACTACCAACTTAGCATAAAAGTCGCTCAAATAGTAATGTTCGCCTTACCATTCATGCTCATAAGCTCTATTTTTATGAACCTGCTTTATGTTTTTGAAAAACAATGGCTGGTTGTTCTGATTTTAGCTATCCAAATAATAATCAGTTTTATTCTTAATCTTGTTTTCATACCGAGATTTTCCTATCTGGCGTCCGCATATATTACTGTTCTTTCTGAAGTTATAAATTTCTGCTTAGCATTTATGCTGGTAAGAAGATATTTAATTAATGAGACCTAAAATAATTTTGGTCACGGGTGGCGCCGGATTCATCGGATCACATGTAGTAGACAGCCTTATTAGTTCCGGGCAGACAGTTGTCATATTGGACGATCTGAGCGGTGGATTTATAAAAAATATCAACAGTAAAGCAAAATTCGTTAAAGGATCAATTAATGACGTTAAACTTCTTGACACTCTTTTTAATAAATATTTATTTGATTACGTTTATCACTTAGCAGCCTATGCGGCTGAAGGTCTGAGTCCCTTTATCAGGGAGTTTAACTATAAAAATAATTTACTTGGTTCGATTAATCTCATTAACCGGGCAATAAAATTCAAAATTAAGCATTTTGTTTTTACTTCAAGTATTGCAGTTTATGGAAAAAATCAAGTACCGATGATTGAGGATCAGGAACCGCATCCGGAAGATCCATATGGTATTGCCAAATACGCAGTTGAACTGGATCTGCATCAAGCGGGTAGACAATTTGGCTTGAAATACACGATTTTTCGGCCGCATAATGTTTACGGGGAAAGACAGAATATTGCGGACCCTTACAGAAATGTAATCGGAATCTTCATAAATAAAATTCGTAGTAAAAAACCATTGCCTATTTTCGGCAACGGTATGCAAAAACGGGCCTTTACTTACATAAAAGATATCATTGATCCTTTGATCAGGGCGCCTTATGTAAAAGAAGCGTCAAACAGTATTTTCAATCTTGGATCAGACAAACCATATACAATTCTGGATACGGCTAAACTTATCGCTAGGGTAATGAATGTTACACCTCAGTATGTTTTTTTAAAGCCAAGATTGGAAGCAAGCGAAGTTTTTTCAGACCATAAAAAACTAAAGAAAATTTTTAATATTGCCGGCAACACTTCTCTTGACAGCGGTTTAAGAAAGATGGTTGCCTGGGCAATCAAAAACAAGCCAAAAGCTAGTAGAAAATTCCAAAGAATAGAAATACTGGAAAATTTACCGGAGTATTGGTTAAAGTAATTAATATGAAAATATCAGTTGATGGGGGAGGTTTGTGCGCGTTGGAGAATCAAAGGTTCGGTAACTATGTTTTTTCAACGAACCTTATCAATGCTTTACTTAAATATGATCTAAAAAAGAGGTATTATGTCTATTCATTTTGTGAAAAGCCTGCCAATCTCAATCCGAGTGAACAATCGTTCTATAAACTGCTCAAGCCAAGATGCTTCTTTATGAAAGGAAGGGTTAGTTTTGAGGAAATTATCAACCGAAAAGATATTTTTTTGGGATTAAATCAAGCGTTGCCATTATTCACACGGGCAAAGATCATCAGTTTTTCTCATGGATTGTCATTTATGTATTTTCCCCAATTTTATAAAACCGACTTTAACCGACTGCATAAGCAGTTCAATGAAATATATCATCGGTCTCACATGATTGTTGTCAGTAGTATTAGGGTAAAAGAGCAATTGCTTCAATTCAAATGCAGATTAAAAATAGCGGTTATTCCCTATGGTATACCTAATGATATGATTATGGCGTCAAGTGAATCCACCAGACTCCCGAGGTCGTGCCGGGGTGAAAGGAGCTTCTTGTTTGTTGGTATGAATCATCCGATAAAAAACATTGAGTTTATTGTTCGGGCTTTTCAGAAATTCAGAGAAAATAAAAAGTATCAAAAATATAAACTGTACCTAATTGGCAATCATGGCTTACCTTACAATAAGAATGTAATTGTAAAAAAGAAAGTTGCACGAAAGGAGCTGGCTAACCTCTATAAAAAGTCGGTGGGTTACCTGACGGCATCACATTATGAAAGTTTTAATCTGCCGGTGCTTGAGGCATTGAGCTTAAAGTGTCCGGTGATCGGACTTGAATCCGCCATAATACCGGAACTGGCAGATTATGTCTTTCGGGCGAGAAATCTCAAGGAGTTTGTCGATCAGATGATATTGGTAGCTGAAGGTAAGAGAGTCAGCTACGACCAGGCAAAATTAGTCGAGTTTTTTTCCTGGAAGAAATATGTCCGTGAACTGGTAAAATTGTATAGATAAAGTTTGAAAAGTTTTCCCACTTCGTCCCGCTCAGCGGGACTACGTTAGGGACAAGTAAAGTTCTAAAAGTTTTAAAAGTTAGAAAAGTTCGCTTCTCGACTTCCCCCGTCATGACGGGGTTCACTCGAAGAATGTTAGTTGTGTCAGAAGCGACGTCGTTCGCTTACCAGAATGACGAATTTTAGCATAACTTAAAAGATTATGAAAATATCAGCTGTAATTTTGACAAAAAACGAAGAAAGCAATATTAAAAAAGTTATATCAGACCTGCGTTTTTGTGACGAAATACTTGTTATTGACGATAATTCGGAAGATAAAACAGTAAATATTGCCGGAGAATTGGGCGTAAGAGTTATTCCTAGAAAAAGCCTTGGCGATTTTGCAGGACAGAGGAACTTTGCGATGGAGCAGGCACAGAATGATTGGATTTTATTTGTTGATGCTGATGAAAGAGTGTCTGAAAAACTTAAAAAAGAGATTATTGAAAAACTAACAAAGGATAGTAATGAAATAGATGCATATTATCTTAAACGACGTGATTTCTGGTGGGGAAGAGAGCTAAAGTATGGTGAAGTGATGCGCTCAAGAAATACCGGAATAATCAGACTGGTTAGGAAAAAATCCGGACATTGGCTGGGAAAAGTCCATGAGATTTTTCAAACCAATCAAAAAACCGAACAACTGACTGCGTTTCTTGATCATTATCCCCACCCTGACATAAAAAGTTTTTTATCGGAAATCAATTATTATTCGACATTACGGGCAAAGGAGTTACTTCAAAAAAAAACCAAAACCTCTTTGACGGTTACTGTTTTCTATCCGTTATTTAAATTCATATTAAATTACTTTTTGTATCTCGGATTTCTGGATGGATCTCCGGGTTTTGTGTATGCGTTCATGATGAGCTTTCATTCTTTTTTGGTAAGAGCCAAGTTATACCAATACTCAAATGATTTGTATTAACATACTGCTATATCTATCAGCAATATTTTTTTCTTTTGGTCAGCTGGGCAGAATATCTTTTTTCAGTCAGCAGGTTAATCTCTACGCTTATGAATTAGTATTGGGATTACTTCTCTGTAACCTTGTATACCGATACTGGTTAACTCCAATAAAGCAATTTGTTAAGAAATACCGGTTCACAACAATTTTTTTGGGCTATCTTTTTCTCTCTCTGTTGATATCTTCTATAACTTTTAGTTTTTTCGAAAACTTAATCGCGACGATGTACTATTTTCGATTAGTATTTTATGAGCTGATATTCTGCTATATCACATATCTTGTCAAGGCCAATCCCAAAATAAAGGTCACTATCGTCAGAATAATTTATTTTTATATCATCGTTACTATTTTTACGGCCGGAATCCAGTACGTGTTTTATCCTGATTTGAGGAACCTTAACTATATGGGTTGGGACGAGCACTATTACCGGACTTTCGGTCTTTTCTTCGACGCATCGGTAGCAGGGGCCGTTTATGGATTGCTAATAATATTTATTGCATTCAGAATCAAAGAGAGGAAAAGTAAAATTTTTCATATAATTTTATTGTTTTTGTTAATATTGATAGCTGTTTTAACATATTCACGCAGTTTGTATATCAGTTTTGTTCTACTTGGGATATATTTCTTATTCATGAAGTTAAAGCAAAAAAAAGTGCCGATTATACGGTATCTGCTTTATTTACTGTTGCTTGCAGGATTAGTATTTTCAATCTTTAGTCTGATCCCAAAACAAAAAGGTGAAGGAGTCAACTTGAGCAGAACCTACTCTATTTTTTCAAGAGTAGATGACTATAAGACCGCATTAGATATCTGGATTAAAAACCCGATTATTGGCATAGGCTATAACCATATCGGTTCGACTAAAAGAAAACTCAATCTGCTTAAGGCTGAGCAGGTTGGCATAAACCATGCAGGTAATTCATTTCACTCGAGTTATTTAATTATTCTGGTTTGTGGTGGAATAATAGGTTTATTTTTATTTATTAAATCAGCGTATGAACTATATCGGAAATTTCCGGGCTGTGGATACTGCTTGTTATTGATTGGATTGCTGTCTTTGTCGGATAATATTCTGCTTCATCAATTCGTTTTATTTTTACTCATCCTTTTGATAAGTAACAGTGAGTAGTTTTTTTTCAATATTGCCGGCAATATCCTCCGCAGTGATCTCGATTTTATTTTCACCATCTTTTAATCTAATACTTGTTTGAAAAAAACCCTGCGCATCTGCGACTATGGGTAATTCATTAATTCTGACGTAAACTTCTTTATCTGTCTGACCGGTAACGTTAACTTCATTTTTATTGGTTTTACTGTTATCTTCGGGCATAATTATGTCCAGTTTTGGTTTATCGTCTTTTAATGTAACGATATATTTTTTAGTTTCCTTAGTATGTTTGTTATCTTTGGTTCGGGCGAGAATATATATTTCATTATCCCCCTTTTTAAGATTGGTAATTTCTTCGGAGAAATTAACCAGATTAGTAATTTTGGTTTGTTTAAACTTTTCTCCGTTAACTACAAATTCAATCAAATCAAAATTAAATACGCTTCCATTTACATAAATTTTTGCCGTATTAGTAGCTGTTGGAATATCCGTAATATCGACATTACCGTAAAAATAATTATCAGTGTTGCTTTGTTTCGTGTCAGTATTTTTTCGCGATGTTAAATTGGCAATTAAAACCGAGGTATTGACAAGCAGGTTGATACCAAAGGAAAAAAGCAGGTAAATAATAGAGACAATCAGTAAACAATAAAAAATAATTCTTAAAAAAAATTGCTTTTGCTGATAGGAACGTAAATGCCTGGACATAAATATATTATACATCAAGCAATTGTATTTCTCTTTGTCGGTTCGCGGATCGGAAACGAAAAGTCCTCCATATCTTACTTCAAAACTTAAATCTTCGCTATTCGCTCGACGTTTTGAAGAGCGATATTTGGAGGACACAAGCGACTGTAATTCCTCTTCGCTGATTCGCGGATCGGAAACGAAAAGTCCTCCATATCTTACTTCAAAACTTAAATCTTCGCTATTCGCTCGACGTTTTGAAGAGCGATATTTGGAGGACACAAGCGACTGTAATTCCTCTTCGCTGATTCGCGGATCGGAAACAGTCGCTAGTGTGAGCCGAAGGTGGGAGTCGAACCCACGACCCACGCTTTACGAAAGCGTTGCTCTACCAACTGAGCTACTTCGGCATAATATTTGCTTATATTCGCTCATCACCACTTGTTTGAGCGGGATACGGCACCTGCCTGCCGGCAGGCAGGATTGAATCATAGCCCGTATTTTCGTTTGTCAAATTCTTCTTAAAATCTATAAAATGAGCAGCGGAGGGGATTTGAACCCCTGACCTTCTCCTTGGGAAGGAGACATTCTACCACTGAACTACCGCTGCGTCTTGGGTAAAAAAGATATTATTATTATACAAATTAACTAATTCTAGCGGGGAATGATAAGAGTTGTACCAACATCGAGGTTGTTAATGTCGGCTATTTTATTTGCGTCGGCTATTCTTTGCCACATAAAAAGGTCGCCATAGGCTGCGAGGGAAATCTTTGAAAGCGAATCGCCTTGTTTGACTACGTACTTGCTGCCTTTAAACTTAACCGGCTCAGTGACTATCGCCGATATTTCGCCAATAGTCAAATCTTTTGGTTTAACACTGGGAATATTAAGAATTTGATTGGTAAATATTTTTTCCGGGTCAGTCAGATTATTCGCTTTGGCAATATCAAGAGCGTTATAGCCAGATCCATAAGCTTGTTCGGCGATTTTCCAGAGATCGTCGCCTTCTTTGACTCTGTATTGAGTAAAAGAAGGGTTAATGCCAACTATTTTCTTGCTTGCAGTAATTTTATTTTTGTTAAATATCTTAAGATCATAGCCTTTTAGAAAAGATAACGTAACCATAAAAAATATGGTACAGACTAAAAATCCTAATATAAAATAAATGTATTTTTTTTTCAGTATTGTCAAGGATAGATTCTTGTAATCAATTGTATACGATTGGTTTTTCATCAATGGTATTATATATCACAGTACCCGATTAATGCAATTTGATTATAAAATCTTAAGGTTTAAAAGAAGCGTTATTTTTTTATAATTACTTGGTAAAATTAAAGTGTTTGGAATCATAGCTCAATTGGCTAGAGCGCTTCCCTGTCACGGAAGAGGTTGGGGGTTCGAGTCCCCTTGGTTCCGCACTTCGGCCACGCTCAGTATGACCCTGAGCAAACAGAGTGAGTCGAAAAGTTATCATTTCGTCAACAAATTCTAAAGGAGGTGAAAAATATGATAGCCATAGGATTAATTGCTTTAATCGCAGTTTATTTAATCGCGACCTATAACGGACTTATCGTTCTTAAAACAAGAATTCAAGAAGCTTTGTCAGGTATTGATGTTCAATTAAAACGTAGAGCCGATCTTATTCCGAACCTAGTCGAAACAGTCAAAGGTTATGCCAAGCATGAGAAGGACGTCTTCGAGAATGTAACTAAAGCCCGATCATCATTAATGAAAGCGGAAACTTTACAAGAAAAAGCAGAAGCCAATAATCAATTGACATCCACACTCAAAAGCTTATTTGCAGTAGCAGAGGCATATCCTGAACTTAAAGCCAATGCTAATTTCCAGGATTTACATAAACAGCTTGAGGACACTGAAGATAAAGTGGCTTATTCCAGACAGTTCTATAACAGCAACGTGTTAGATTTCAATACCAAGATTGCTATTTTTCCAAGCAATATTATTGCTAGTGCGTTTGGTTTTAAGTCATTTGAATTCTTTCAGGCAACTGAAGAAGAAAGAAAAAATGTCCAGGTGAAATTCTGAAATACATATAATTTTCATACAAACATACCATTAAAAAGATGGTAATGTTTGTTATAAGCAATAATAAATGACAATCTATTCCCAGATTTCCAGCAATAAAACTAAAACGTATTTTATAATGGCGATTTTTATGTTTTTATTTACGGGTTTTTTCTACTTAATCGGAAAGTATTTGGATTCGCCAAACACTTATTTAATTCTTGGTCTTACCATATCGCTGGCGTCGTCAGTGGTTAGTTATTTCTTTTCGGACAAGATTATCCTTTTTTCAGTGGGAGCTGTACCCGTTAAAAAGAACGATCATTTTGATTTTTATACCGTCGTAGAAAATCTAACTTTAGCAACCGGATTGCCTATGCCCAAGATCTACGTTATCGATGATCCGGCTCCGAATGCTTTTGCTACCGGTCGTGATCCAAAACATGCGGTGATCTGCGCAACTACCGGATTGCTTGAAAAATTAGATCGAGCTGAACTTGAAGGTGTTATCGCACACGAACTATCTCATATCAAGAATTACGATATGTTGGTGATGACTGTTGTAGCTGTCCTGGCAAGCACGATTGGTCTTGTTTCTGATTGGATTATGCGCAGTTTTTGGTGGGGCGGATCAAGAAGAAGACGCGATAACGATAGCGAAAGAGGTAGTCCGATTTTTTTTGTCCTATTAATTATAGCGCTGATTCTGACACCAATAATAGCTACATTGATACAACTGGCGATTTCCCGTAAGCGTGAATATCTGGCAGATGCGAGCGGCGTTTTAATCACCCGCTATCCAGAAGGCCTAGCCAGAGCTTTGGAAAAAATCAGTGGAGATGGAAATATTTTAAGAACTGCTTCATCATCAACCGCCCACTTATTTATCAGTAATCCGTTCAAAAAAGGTACGAAAACAATGAACTTGTTCGCCAATCTATTCAGTACTCATCCGCCTGTTGATGAGAGAATCAAGATACTGAGAAGCATGTAAGTGTATAAAATTATTCTAATTATTCTAATTGATCTAATTTCTAAGAAAATATTTAGATCAATCAGGTCAATTAGAAATTAGGAATTATTCTAATGTGCGGAATAGCAGGCTTTTACGGATTTAAAAACGATAGTTTAATAAAAAAAATTTCTCAGCAACTGTTTCATCGCGGTCCTGACGGAGAGGGATATTATATTGACGAGAAGGTAACCTTGCTGAATCGTCGGCTAGCGATTATTGATAGAGCAGGTGGTGATCAGCCTATATATAACGAAGATAAGTCAATTGTAGTGGTTTATAACGGTGAAATATATAATTACAGAGAGTTGCGTCAAGAACTTGAAGCAAATGGACACATTTTTTATACTCACTCGGATACAGAAGTAATTGCTCACGGTTATGAAGAGTGGGGCGATGACTGCTTTGACAAATTTAACGGAATGTTTGCGATTGCCTTGTATGACAAAAAAGACGAACAACTGATTCTCGCGCGAGATCATTTTGGGATTAAACCGCTTTATTATGCTTTACTAAATAATTTAAAATCATCTGTAATATTCAGTTCAGAAATAAAACCGATTATTGATTCCGGTTTGATTGAGAAGAAACCCAATAACAGAGTGATTTATCGCTATCTTAAGTATAGGGTGCATGATGATCAGAAAGAAACATTTTTTGACGGAGTATATAAGCTGATGCCTGGAGAAATGATGAAAATTAAAAGTGAAAAGTTAAAAATTAAGAGTTATACAAATCTCAGACATGAACTGCTACAAGGCAAAAATAAAAATAAGTTAAGCAAAAAAAACATTGATGATTTTAGAAATCTATTGACTGATTCTGTGAAACGAAGATTAGTCTCAGAGGTACCGGTTGGTACTTGTTTGTCTGGCGGTCTTGATTCGTCGACCGTTGTTGCCATTATTAATAAATTATTAAAAGAACACAGTCATGAAACTGATTCTGTAGGTGAAAGTCAAAAAACTTTTTCCGCGGTGTTTCCTGGATCAACGAATAATGAAGAAAAATACATAGATGATGTTAGAACTCAAATGTCAAACCTGCCTGCCGGCAAGGCAGGTGTCAAATCTTTTAAGATTTCTCCGCAAGCAGATGATTTTTTCAAGGATTTAAAGGATTTTGTCATCACTCAGGAAGAACCGACGATTTCAACAGGACCTTATGCCCAGTATAAGGTCATGCAAAAGGCTCAAGAGGAAGTAACTGTTCTGCTTGACGGGCAGGGGGCTGATGAGATGTTAGCCGGTTATCTGCCTTATTATTTCGTTTATTTAAATCAACTAAAGCAGGAACATAAATATTGGTTATTAAGCAAGGAGATCATATTTTCGCTTGACATAATAGTGAAATACTCGTTAATAAAGCTAAAACACTCATTTGGATCTAAAAATCAGTTATCAATAAACTCCCTGTTGAATTCGAATTTCGTAAATAAATATCAGAATGAAAAATATATTGTAGAAAAACAAAATTTAAAGAAAAGATTGATCGAAGATATTTTTCATAACAGCTTGCCATCCTTATTAAGATATGAGGATAAGAATACCATGAGGTTTTCGATTGAAGGCAGAGTCCCGTATCTTGATTTTAGAATATTAAACTTTATCTTTAGTCTGAATGATGAACCAATTATAAAAAATGGCTGGAATAAATATATTTTAAGATCAGCAATGATAGATTTGCTACCGGATTCGATTACAAAACGGCGTAATAAGATCGGTTTTACTACACCCGAATACGAATGGTTCAGAAATAACCTTGATAGAATTTATGAAATCATTCTTAGCCCGAGCTTTGGCAAAAGACATTACTTCAATCAAGAAGAAGCGATTAAATTTCTCCACAGTTTTACGAAAGGAGAGACTGATGATACCCTTTTAATTTGGCGTTTAATTAACTTGGAATTATGGTTAAGGGAATTTATCGATAATAGAAACGTTAATCAATCTAATAAGCCTAACGGATTTAGTGAATTATCTAGAGAGCAAGAAGAAAAGACAAAAAAGGAGATTGTGATTAACGGGAAAAAATATCGGCGTCAGCTAATAAAAACAAAGCTTTTTAAAAAAAAAGATGACTATGTAAAGAAGATTTCAAACAGTGTTTTGCGATCTATTGGTAAATCGCAAAATTTTGGTTTTAAAAATAAGTGGTTTGTGGTTATATCAGAGAAGATTATCGCTGTTGCCCAGGGAAGATCATATTTTATATGGGAGATTAAACCCGGTATTTGGGCAAATTTATTGTCTAAGTGTGTTAGTAAAACACCTATCGGAATAGGGCTTGGAAGTCCTTGGACAATGCAGCTGGCAATTCAAGAGGTTGGTTTGGGAAAAATATTATTAGCTGCGTTTGCCTCATTCTTAACTAAACCATTAGGTATTAAAGGAGTTTTCTATCAAATTGCCGGGCGGGAAGCAGCTGTGATTGACGGCCCGACCGAGTATTCGGCTTACCCTGCTAATGTATCAGCAAAGCTGGGTCCGAAAGATCCTGAGAAAATCGTTAAAGAAATTTATCGAGGTATTAATACAGAGTTCCAGGTTCAGGATTCAGAATTAAAAGGGATTGTTAATAATTATCAAGGTTCTGTCATTATTGACGCGAATGATATTGGCCAGAATGTTCTGGCTAATTCAACAACTATCAGTGATTCGGATATAATAAAGATCTTTAAAGATAATCCCATGGGCCAAGGAAACGAACAGACTCCCATAACAATAGTGGTTGAAAGTTAAATACTAACAGACTCCCGAGGTCGTGTCATATTGTCTTTAGGCTCCACCAGACTCCCGAGGTCGTGGTGGGAATTAATCTAAAATCTATAATCTATAATCTTCTGAGATCATATACCTTTATCCATAAAGACCTGATATCCAGTGTTTCCCACTCTAATCAATCGATTAATTAGAGTAAACTATGGGATGTATGTCTCAAATACCTGCAAAAGAACATCGCGATATATTATCTACATATTAAAATAAATAGAACGTTAGAATAGCTCTCATAACTTAAAATGTTGTCTATAGTCCGTTGACATTTTGCATCAATTAATCGATTAATTGAAGTATGACAAGGATTTCTAACCGTAAACTGGATAGTAATATATTAGAAAAGTTGTTTATTTTACTATTCGAAACGATAGGTAAAAAATCAAAAATTAATCAATTTAAAGAAACGATCTTTGATTTATTATCTGCTAAGGAAAGAATAATGATTGCTAAAAGAGTAGCGATCATTTACTTATTAATGAAGGGAAAGGACTACGCAAGCATCTGCGATGTAATTAAGGTTTCAATAGGAACAGTTGCTAAATTTAGTCTGATAATGGATCAAAGTAAAGGAATTGTTAAAAGCTTAAACAAGATAATAAAAGATGAAAAAATATCAGATTTTATGGAAGAGATTCTATTAACAATTAATAGACCCGGGAAACATGGAATAGATTGGAGTAGTGCCTGGAAACACAAAAACGAATTTGAAATAAGAAAAATACGAGGAATCTAACTTACTCTAATTAATCGATTAATTAGAGTAAACTATAGGGTGTTGAGGGAAAATAAGAATATTTTAAGGCTAATATTAGAGCTCTACTATTGATATGGCTGCCAGACGACAGATTCGTCAGAAAAGGATAATGATGAAGTAATTAGTTCAAATGAATTCCTAAATGCTGTTTTGCCTAAAAGAAATTGTGGCTAACGCTGAGGAGTAATAGAATCTAATTCATTTTGATTACCCATATTGATTTGTCAGTTTATCTAGATCTTGGTAAGTGAACAGAATGACCAGGAATTCCAAATATTGCAGCAACAGCAAAAAGTCCGCATTTACCAGGTTCATCTAAAGATACTTGCGTACTTTCCGCACCCATTTCAAAATCTATTCTAAATCCTGCCTCATGAAGTTTTATGCCTTGACAGCCTGGATGATTGGGTTTCAATTCTTTACCTTTGCGCCGAGCACAATCTCTACAGGTAGATAAATCAGTCTCTACTCCGCTTTTAGTGGGGTCAAGAAATTCATCACGCAGTAATGCAATAATTTTTGCAATAGCAAAAGGACCGAAATTCAACGTGCCGTGTGGTAGACGATCTTTTACCGAATGTATATGTAACCACGCATCGTTAAATACTTGTTCGTCCCCATCTGCTAAAGTTTGTTTAATAATAGTTGTTCTTTCCATATAAATGTAATTTACGATATTATACCATAACCTATAATAAAATGTTGCAATTTTTTTATGGGATAAATTAACTTGAAAATATTTATATTCCTTTGTTCATGACTACATTAATTTATGTTCCTATCCACTCATCCAAATCTGTTACTTTTCTATTCGCTGACTCTATTAAAGCATTAAAATAATAATTAAATTTCTTGTATAATCTTACTCATGAAAAAGACGGAGCTGACAAAAGAGGAGATAATTCATCTGGCAAAGCTGGCGGGATTGAATCTGACAGCTGAGGAAATAGTCAAATATCAGCAGCAATTTTCTGAAACTTTGGACTATATCAACAATCTTAACGAGTTAAATACCGAAAGCGTAAAACCGACAAGCCAGACTGTTGATCTGAGCAATGTCTGTTTTGAGGATGGTGAGCAGAATAAGAGACAACTAAGCATTAACGAAGTACTAACTAATACAAGCAGCAAGACTGCTGATAATTTTAAAGTAAACAGAATTCAATAATATATTTATGGATCTATTGGGAAAATCAGTACTTGATTTAAAACAATTAATCAGTAAAAAGGAAATTTCCGCAGACGAACTATTTAAATACTTCCATAAAAGAATAATTAATCATGACCAAAAATTAAAAGCTTTCATCACAGTACTTAACTACGAGAAAAATAATAATGACGGAGAACTATCAGGGATACCAATTTCGTTGAAAGATAATTACTCAACAAAAAAAATTCGCACGACAGCCTCGGCAAAAGTCCTTGACAACTATATTCCTCCTTACAATGCAACGGTAACACAAAAGCTGCTTGATGCAGGAATTTGCCTCCAAGGTAAAACCAACATGGATGCCTGGGCGCATGGCTCATCAACCGAGACTTCGGACTATGGCGCGACGAGAAATCCCTGGGATATTAACCGGGCTCCGGGCGGATCATCAGGCGGAGCAGCTGCAGCGGTCAGCGCTTACCTATCGCCAGCGGCAATTGGTTCTGAAACTGCAGGATCTATCAGATTACCTGCGGCCTGGAGCGGGGTAATCGGTTTAAAACCGACCTACGGCAGAGTTTCGCGTTACGGAGTCATTGCCATGGGATCATCCTTTGACTGCCCCGGACCAATAACTTTAACAGTTGAAGATGCGGCCTTAATCCTTAAAGTTATTGCCGGCCATGATAAATATGATGCAACAACTTCTCCAATAGCAGTTGACGACTATCAAACTGAAATCAAGAAACCCAGACAACATATGAGTATCGGTATAGCTGACGAGTATTTTGAAGGACTTGAAGATTCGTTAAAACAAAAAATATCAGATTCAATTAAGGTTTTAGAAAAACTTGGTCATAAAATAAAAAAAATAAGTTTAATACCTCCAAAATATGCCATTTCAGTTTATACAATACTTCAGCGGGCGGAGGTCTCGTCTAACTTATCTCGTTATGATGGAATCAGGTATGCTAATGACCGGACTTATTTTGGAGCTGAGGCTAAGCGCAGAATAATGCTGGGGACCTATACTTTGTCCTACGGTTATTATGATGCATTTTATAAAAAAGCCCAAAAAGTCAGGACCTTGATTATAGAGGACTTTAACCGTGCTTTTAAAGACGTTGATGTGATAGTTGCGCCGACTACGCCAATAACCGCTCTGAAGCTGGGAGAGTTTGAAAAATATCCTTTTTTCGGTGAAGTAATGGATATCTTAAACGAACCGGCAGCTGTTGCAGGAATACCGGCAATCAGTATTCCGGCAGGATTGGATAAAAATAATTTACCGGTAGGATTACAGATTATGGGGAAACATTTTGATGAGAAAACTATTCTTAATTTGGCTTATCAGTTTGAAAAAGAAACTGATTTTTTTGGAGTAATAAAAAGGGGGGTTAAGAATTATGAATAGAAAATATCAACCGGTGATTGGCCTTGAGATACACGTTGAACTAAAGACCAAGTCTAAAATGTTTTGTCAGTGCAAGGCAGATTACTTCAATGAAAAACCAAACAGCAACACCTGTCCGGTATGTCTTGGATTACCCGGCGCACTACCAGTGCCAAACAAAAAAGCTATAGATTGGACGATTCTAATTGGAAAAGCCTTAAATTGTACAATCAATAATCAGTCAAAGTTCGACCGGAAACATTATTTTTATCCCGACTTGCCAAAAGGTTACCAGATCAGCCAGTATGACGAGCCAATTGCTTCTAAGGGTAAATTTAGAGTTCAGAATTTAGAATTCAGAATTACCAGAGTTCACCTCGAAGAGGATACGGCAAAGCTGATTCATGCAGGTAATGATACTTTAGTTAATTTTAACCGTTCAGGTGTGCCTTTAGTTGAGATCGTAACTGAGCCTGATTTTGATAATAGCGATGATGTAAAAAAATTTTTGGAAGAACTGCAAGTAATTATCCGCTATCTTGGAGTATCAGATGCTGACATGGAAAGAGGGACAATGAGATTGGAACCAAACATTTCTGTAAAGTTAAAAGTTAAGAATGAAAAGTTAAGAGTTGATGATTTACCGAAGTATAAGGTTGAGGTGAAGAATATAAATTCATTCAGATTCGTCAAACAAGCAATTGATTATGAAATAATAAGGCAAATTGAACTGCTGGAAAAAGGCGAAACACCAAAACAGGAAACCCGTGGATTTGACGAAAAAAAAGTGATAACTTATTCACAGCGCAGTAAAGAGGAAGCTCATGACTATCGTTATTTTCCCGAACCGGATATTCCGCCAATGACATTTGATGGCCAATATTTGGATAAGATTTTTAGACAGATCCCGGAGCTGCCTCAGGCCAAAATACAAAGATACGTCAAAGACTTTAAAATAAAAGAGCAAGATGCTTTCATAATTACCAGAATTCCAACATTAGCAGTCTTTTTTGAGTCAGTAATCCCAAATCTTAAATCTCAAACCTGCCTGCCGGCAAGGCAGGTGTCAAAGCTTAATCTTAAAATCCAAAATTATGAGCAGAATTTGGCGAACATTATCATTAACAAGAAGATATCAACCAATCTTTCCCCATCAGAATTTACACAGAAAGTGCTAAGTTTAAGCAAACCAAAGAAAACCAATCTCAAACTACTCGACACTCTAATCAATCGATTAATTGAAGTTAATCAAAAAACGGTGGAGGATTATAAAAAAGGTAAGCAAAACGCTTTAATGTTTTTAGTCGGGCAGGTAATGAAAGAGATGAAGGGAAAAGCTGATGCAAAGATAGTGATTGAAAGATTAAGAATAAAATTACACTGAGTTTATCGAAGTGCTCAGGATTATAGTTTGAAAGGAAGCTTCTCGACTCTCCGCCAATTGGCGGATCGTTTGAAGGATATTGGTAGTTTAAAAAGAAATCTTCTCAACATTGCTCGAAGAATATTTTTATTGTTCGAGCGATTAGTCGAGAACAACGATTCTGGATGCGGGACGTCAGACATCCCTTACCAGAATGACGTTTATTAGTTAGGTCAATTAGATCAATTAGAAATTAGGAATTGTTACAATGTCCTTTACCCACCTTCATGTTCATACAGAGTACTCGCTGCTTGATGGCATGTGCCGGATCGAAGATGTATTGGCCAAAGCCAAGAGCCTGGGTATGAAATCCCTGGCTATTACCGACCATGGCGGATTGTATGGTGCCTTTAAATTTTTCATTAAAGCCAAAGAATACGGAATAAAGCCGATTATCGGAGTTGAAGTTTATAAAGCGAAAAAATCCCGATTTGATAAACAGCCGGGAGTGGAACGGGACCAATATCACTTAATTTTATTGGCAAAAGACCTTGTCGGTTACAGGAATTTGATGAAGATCGTGACATCGGCATTTCTCGATGGATTTTACTATAAACCAAGAGTTGATTTCGAAGTCCTGGAGAAGTACCATGAGGGATTGATCGCTTTGTCTGCCTGTCTTGGCGGAGAGATTCCTTCACTAATACTTGAGAATCAAGGCGTGACAGCGGAAAAAGTACTCGAAAAATACCTTGATATTTTTAAAGATGACTTTTACCTTGAAATTCAAAGACACCCGAATATAGAAAACCAGGATCTGGTCAACCGTGAGCTGATTAAACTATCCAGGAAATTCGGCGTGCCTTTGGTTGCCACTAATGATGTCCATTATCTTGAACAAAGCGACGCCTATGCCCAGGAAATACTACTTTGCATCCAAACCCAAAGAACGATCCATGAAAAGAACCGGCCATTATCAATGCTGGATGTGCCTGATTTTTATTTCAAAACAACAGAAGAGATGAAAGGAACTTTTCTTGATTTGCCCGAGGCGATAGAAAATACTATTAAAATCAGTGACAAATGCAATCTTGAAATTCCCTACGGGAAATGGGTTCTGCCAAAATACGAAACTCCGAATAATATCCCGGAAGGCAAATATTTACGTCAACTGGTATATGAACGGATTGACCGACTGGAAAAATACCCGCAGGATCAGGTAAAAAAAAGAATTGACTATGAACTCGATATTATAACTAAGAAAGGTTATGCCACTTATTTCTTAATCGTTCAGGATTTTGTCAATTGGGCTAAGAATCAAGGTATTGCTGTTGGTCCGGGCAGAGGCTCGGTTGCCGGATCATTAGTCGCTTATGTTCTCAGGATAACCGATATTAATCCGATAGACTATAATCTTCCTTTTGAGCGTTTCCTTAATCCTGACCGTCCGACACCTCCTGATATTGATATTGATTTTGCTGATACGAGAAGAGATGAAGTGCTAAGATACGTTACAAAAAAATACGGCGATGACAAGGTGGCCCAGATCATTACTTTTGGAACAATGGAAGCCAGATTGGCTGTGCGTGACGTTGCCAGAGGATTGGGTATGTCTTATGCGCAGGGCGACAGGCTGGCGAAAATGATTCCGCAGGGAAAACAGGGTTTTCCCATGTCAATTGCCCAGGCAATTGAAGAATCAGCCCCGCTTAAAATGGCTTACCAGTCTGAAAGCGATACTAAAAAGGTGCTTGATATAGCTCAGCGGGTGGAGGGTTTGCCCCGACATTCATCAGTCCATGCTGCCGGTGTGGTCATTGCCGATCAAAATCTGACTCAGTACGTTCCTTTACAAAGAGAGGTTAAAGAAGGCAGGATCATAACTCAGTATGATATGTACTGTTTAGACTTAAATGCAGTTTCCAATAATAAAGCTATTGGGTTGCTAAAAGTCGACTTCCTGGGATTACGCAACCTGACGATTCTTGAAGAAGCAATGAAATATGTCAAGAATTCGACAGGAAAAACAATTGATATCCATGATGTTTTACTTGATGATAAAAAAACCTTTGATTTAATATCGCGGGGCGAAACAATAGGAGTTTTTCAACTTGAGTCTGGCGGAATGAAGCATCTTGCCAAGGAGCTCATACCGAATAAGCTGTCCGATATCATTGCCATGGTCGCTTTATACAGGCCTGGACCAATGGATCTGATACCACTTTTTCTCGAAGGTAAGAAAAACCCGAATAAGATTAAATACCTGCACCCTGATATTAAGCCAATACTCGAAGAAACCTACGGAATTCTGGTTTACCAGGAACAGGTAATGGAAATCGCCAATAAACTGGCAGGTTACAGCATGAGTGAGGCTGACAGTTTACGCATGGCGATGGGGAAAAAGAAAAAAGAACTGATGAAAAAAGAGAAGGAGAAATTCATTAACGGATGCATAAAAAAGAATTACCGGAAATCCATGGCGGAAAATATTTTTAATTTCATGGAAAAGTTCGCCAGCTATGGATTTAACAAACCTCACTCGGCCTCTTATGCATTGATCGCTTACTGGACTGCTTATGTCAAAGCCAATTATCCGGTCGAGTTCATGACAGCCCTTTTGACAGCTGAACTTCACGGGGTAGCCGGGCCGCAAAGGGAACTTAAAATGGCCCAGGCAATCGAAGAATGCCGGCGTATGGAAATCGTCGTTCTGCCTCCGGATATTAATCAGTCATATTATAGTTTTACGATTGAAAGCCGTGCCATTCGTTTCGGTTTATCAGCCATAAAAAATGTCGGTCAGGCAGCCATAGATACTATTATGGAAGCCAGGAAAAAAGAACCGTTCAAATGTTTTAAAGATTTTCTCCTGAGAGTTGATTTACGCAAAGTTAATAAAAAAACGGTTGAAAGCTTAATTAAGGCAAGCGCCATGACTAAATTCGGAAACAAGGCGACTTTGTTGGCCAATTACCCAATTATCGTCAAAGAAATCAGCGATTACAAAACCGAGCAGGACAAAGGTCAGTTTGGCTTGTTTGGCAGCAGTATAAATTTGCAAAAACTTAAAGATAATTTTGAAGAGTTACCTGAAGTGTCTGAAGATATGCAGTATGACATGGAGAGAGAAGTAATCGGTTTTCTTATCACTAAAAATCCATTACTCAGACACAAAAAAATAATTGATAAAAAGGTAAACAAGAAAATAGGCGAAGTTAAACTCGAAGATAGCGGAAAGTCACATATTATGGCCGGTATTATCAGCGGAAAAAAAATTATCAAGACTAAAAAAGATAATTCGGAAATGGCGTTCTTAAATATTTTCGACGAAACGGGATCGATTGAGGTAGTGGTTTTTCCGCGGCTTTATGCTAAATTAAAGAGCTTTCTTTTTATAAATAAGGTTATTTTATTTAAAGGAACCATTAATGACCGTGACGGAAGATTGAGCGTCTTAATGGATAATGCGGTCAATCTGGAAAACCATACGCAATAATCTAACTAAAAATTTGTATATTTCACTATCCTTGACAACTATTATCCTATAATATATAATTATTATTATGGCAGAAGCAAATAGGTTCAACAAAGAAGTAATCCGACTAACAGTACTTGATTCTCTATCCATTACCGTAGCGGGTATTGCATTAATAGCTAATCTGTCCGGAGTCTTACCAAAATTACTAAAAGATAGACCTGATCTTATAGCAGTAGATTCAATCGTAACAATAGCTTCAATAATTTCAAGCATTGTATTCACAAAAGCGCTTAATAAAGTAATTCTGGAATCAGCTCTCGCATCAAGAGATTAATATTAAATTTCATTTCTTTATAAATGACTTTTTTATGTTATATTAAAGGATTATGGCACTTATTATTGTAGAGTCACCAACCAAAGCCAGAACCTTTAACCGAATCCTTAAAGGCGAAAACTATTTCGTCTTCGCTACCATGGGTCATATCAGGGACCTTCCGGCAGATAAAATCGCGATTGATTTTAAGCATCAGTTTGCTCCCGATTACCAGATTATTAAAAATAAGCAGAAGATAGTTGATGAGCTCAAAATTCTAGCGAAAAAGAATAAGGAAATAATCCTGGCGACTGATCTTGACCGTGAAGGAGAATCGATCTCATATCATGCCGCTTATTTACTCGGCCTGATTAATGAAAAATGGCCGGAAATTTCATTTAAAAAGAACAAAACTTTTAAACGGATAGTATTCCACGAAATTACAGCCCACGCTCTTAAAGAAGCGCTGGAAAAACCGGAAACACTCAGACTTGATCTTGTCAGGGCCCAACAGGCAAGACGGATCCTTGACAGAATCGTCGGTTACCAGCTTTCACCTTTGCTTTGGAAAAAAATGGGTAAAAACTGGCTATCAGCAGGACGCGTGCAGTCAGTGGCATTAAGATTAATTGTTGAAAGAGAAAAGGAAATCCGTGGCTTTAAAACGGAAGATTACTATCAAATTTATGGGTATTTTGATAACGGATCCCAGATAAAATCAAAACTAATCAGGAAAGATGACCATGACTTCGAGGTAACCACAAAGATCAGTCTTTTTGACGGTGAATATACTTTTACTAAAACAGACATTAATACAGCTAATTTACCTGCAATTAAATCCGATCTTGAGACTGATAAATACACAGTGAGTGAAATCAAGGAATCCGATGTTGAGCGATATCCTCCGCCTCCGTATACAACATCATTGCTGCAGCAGGATGGTTTTAACCGCTTCGGCTTTTCCTCAAAAATGACAATGCGCTTAGCCCAGGACCTTTATGAAAGAGGTATGATCACCTATCACCGTACAGACTCTTTTAATTTGGCGTCGCAGTTTGTTTTCCGCGCCAAGGATTTTATTGAAGCAACTTACGGTAAAGAGTATGCATTGGAAAAACCCCGGGGCTACCGTACTAAATCTAAATCCGCTCAGGAGGCCCATGAGGCAATCAGGCCGACAAAATTAACGAAAGATATTAAGAGTGTCTTTGGAGATAAAAAACTGACAATCAATCATAAGCGTCTTTATACGGCAATATTTAACCGTGCCGTGTCAACCCAGATGAAGGAAGCCAAGATCAAAACCATAAAAATATATATCCTCAGCGATAAAAAGTATTTATTCCAGTCTGATACACAGAAAGTAATCTTCGACGGATTCTTAAAAGTATTAAATCCGGAGTTCGTCAGCAAAAACCAGCAGGATTCTAATCTCAAGGTCGGTGAAAAAATGCTGTTAAAAAGCCTGGAAGAAGTCAGCAGTATTACCAAAAGCCCTCCCAGATATAATGAAGCCTCTTTGATTAAATCGCTTGAAGAAAAGGGAATCGGCAGACCGTCAACCTATGCACCAATCATATCGCTGATTCAGGAAAAATATTATATAGAAAAGGAAAACCGCTATTTTAAGCCAACTAATCTTGGTACTGCAATTGCCAACTACCTCTCGGAAAATTTTCCTCAAGTTTTTAACATAACTTTTACCGCCAAAATGGAGGAAAATCTGGATTTGGTTGCCAATGGAGAAGAAAACTTCCTTGATCTGATCAATGATTTTTATAAGCCATTCAGCCAGGTACTTGAAGAAAAAAAGAAAGACCAGTCGGTGATTAACGTAGAAGAAGAAATCAAGGATATCTGTCCCAACTGCGGTAGCAAAATGGTGGTTAGATTTTCACGCTTTGGTAAGTTCATTGCCTGCAGCAATTATCCCAAATGTAAGACAACCAAGTCTTTTCTGCATTTTGTCAATAATAAATTTTGCGCTAAATGTAACGGTAAAATTGTTATAAAATATACCAAGTCAAGAAAAAGATTTTACGGATGCGAAAATTATCCGAAATGCAATTTTTCATCATGGACGTTGCCGAAATAAAGTTAAAAAGTTTTAAAAGTTTAAAACGTTCAAAAAGTTAAAAAAGCTTAAAAAATGAAAAAGTTAAAATATATTTTTATTTCCGGGGGGGTGATATCAGGGATTGGAAAGGGAACAACCGCTGCATCTATTGCCATGCTTTTGAAAAGCGCCGGATATACGGTAGTTCCGATTAAGTTCGAGAACTATCTTAATGTCGACGCGGGAACCATCAATCCTGTCGAACACGGCGATCCTTTTTTATGTGATGATGGCACTGAAGCAGACATGGATATCGGCACTTACGAAAAATTTCTTCAGGATAATATGTCACGGAATAATTTCGTTACAATGGGACAGATTTATCAGTCGGTTATCGAAAGGGAAAGAAGATTCGAGTATAACGGCGAGGACGTCGAAGCCATTCCTTATATAACAAATGAAATAATAGATCGAATCAATCGACTGGCTAAGCTTAAAAAAGCCGAAATAATGATTGTTGAGCTTGGTGGAACTGCCGGTGAGTATCAGAATATTTTCTACTATGAAGCATCGCGGATTCTGACATTAAAAAATCCCGGGGATGTCATCCATATTCATGTCAGTTATGTACCGACACCTTCTCATCTTGGCGAACCGAAAACCAAGCCAACCCAGCTTTCGGTAAGAACCTTAAACTCAATGGGAATACAACCTGATTTCATTATTGCACGTTCAGAAAAATATCTTGACGAAAGACGCAGGAACCGGTTTGCCCTTTTTTGTAACATGCATGCGGGTGATATTATTTCCAATCCCGATCTTAAATCTGTTTACGAGATTCCCCAGGTTTTATTCGAACAGGAACTTGATTATAAAATCCAGAAAAAACTTGGTTTAACTTCAAAAAGGGCAGACATCAAAGACTGGAAAAAATTAGTTGACAAAATCAACAAGCAAAAAAAACAAAAAATAACCATAGCAATTATCGGCAAATATTTCGGTACCGGAGACTATCAGCTGCGTGATTCGTACGCAGCCTTGTTTGATGCGATTGATCATGCTGCCTGGTACAATGAAACCGAAATAAAAACAGTGTGGGTAGACGCCGAAAAAATAGAAAAAAACGGAGTGGAGATAATCGGAAAGCCTGATGGAATTATTGTTCCTATTGGCTGGGGAGAAAGAGGGGCGGAGGGAATGATAAAAGCCGCCAGTTATGCCAGAATCAATAAAATTCCCTATTTAGGATTATGTTACGGAATGCAGTTGGCTGTAGTTGCTTACGCACGGGATGTTCTTGGTTGGAAAGACGCCAATACTTATGAAAACGATAAGAAAACAAAATTTCCGGTAATAAATCTTATTTCAACCCAAAAGAAACTAATGTTAAGGAGGGCTTATGGCGGAACAATGAGATTGGGCTCCTGGGAGGCGATTGTAAAACCTGATACCCGGGCTTATGAAATTTATGAGAAATACCGGCAGTTTATTCCTGGTAAAAACGGACTGACAGCGGAAAGACACAGACACCGCTATGAATTTAATAATAAATATTCCAAGGACTTTGAAAAAGCAGGATTAGTAATCAGCGCCCGGTCAAAGGTTGAGAACCTAGTTGAGATCATTGAGCTGCCAAAATCAGACCATCCTTTTTATCTTGGTACGCAAGGTCATCCCGAGTACAAAAGTAAACCGCTATCGCCGCATCCGATATTTGTTGAGTTTTTAAAGAAATGCCTTTAAATTCTCAATTTATACTCATATTGTATAATTTATTAAGCAGTTTTATTAATTATAATCTTATATGGCAGAATCAAAAGAAGGTGCTAGAACAAAACCTATTCATATAGAGGAAATTAATCACCAGGCAATATGTGTGAAGGGTACAGGTGGTACAAAAATATTTTCTTTAGGATTGCCATTCAGAACTGAAGAAACAGCCGGCAGGATTGCATTTCTTCATGATTGGCAAGGTCACACAATGATTTATACCGAAGATGAAAAGCTTAAAAAAATGCGCTTTTACTATTTATCAAGAGGATCTATAGAATATGTTGGGGAAGATGAAAAGCAGACATTAAAAATAATTGGTGAATGGATGGCAAGAAGACCAACTGAAAATTTAAGAGCTGTCGGATTCTCTCCGGTTGGAGTTGATGATGATATTGAATTATATACAAAATTATATGAAGTAGAGAATGTACTGTATGAAGAGGCTGTGTTTGTTGAAAAAAAAGGTAAGAAAGAATCTGTTGTGGGTTATGGAACAAATATGTTTTGTACGCAGGTGCCTCCAAGAAATACCACAGATTTACTCGGACAAAATCCAAAGATACTTCAGATCGCTTCTGCTGATGCTGGTCAAGATTCAGACCCAGAGGACAAAACATTATTACTATCATCTGCAGATGGAACAGTAGTGGTTAAAACTGAACTAAACAGTCATGGTTATACTACTACAAGAGGATTAATATTGAATAAACAAATAGATGTTCCGGCTACACATAAAGCCGTTCCTGATCCGAGAATAAATGTAGATGAAAATAGCATGATAACACTAAATGGCAAATCTTTACCAGAATGGCTTCTGGAAGATTTTGAAGCACATTCTTACTATATTGATCATTACGGGAATAAAGAAGGAAATAATGACCATGCAGAATTTCTCGCCCAGCATAATTTAACTACTGGACAATTGGTTGCACCTGTATCATATTTGGAAGATATCCTAAGACTTGGTTGGGGAGTACTTGATGATTGTACTATTACTTGGAATGGCGTACAGTATAAAGTTAAATCAGAATCAGAACGGGCTGATAAATTAATAACTAAGTATCTGCAATCAACAGGATCGGAGAGATATGATTCTTGGCTAAAACGAGTTATATCAACCCGATTTACATTTACTAGAATTGGAAGAATTGGAGAGGTTGCAAAAGTAGACACTGGAGAATCGTTCTCCATAACAAATGATCAGGCACATATGATAAGTAATTTTGGTTTTTTTGGAAATATACAGCCGCAGGCAATTGCAGAATTTTTTGGCATGGTTAGCAGACAATAACTGGCAATTGAATCTTATATTAAGTAAGGTATAATATATTCTTATGGCAAATTCAATAAAATTCAAAGATACTGTTTACAAGGTCGGTGATTCGCTAAAAATCAGTTACCGTATCAAAGAAGGCGACAAAGAAAGACAGCAGATTTTTAAGGGAGTGTTGATCTGCATCAAGGGTCAAAGTCCTGAGAACAAATCGATTACTGTCAGGAAAATAACTAAATCCGGAATCGGTGTCGAAAGAATCATCCCGTTGATCTCGCCTTATATTACCAGTATTTCTATGGATAAGAAATCAGACTATGTAAAAGCCAAGGCATATTTTGTCCGTAGTCTTTCAGTACAGGACATGCGCAGAAGTCTTTATCCGCAAAAAAAAAGAGTGATTAAAAAAGCCAAGACTGAAAAAAAATAACCGTTCGCTTATTTGTGAATAATCTAACTCTTGGAAAAACCGGAGAAAAAGCTGCCCTAGACTTCCTAATCAGCAGTAAATTTATTATATTGACCAAAAACTACCGCTGGCGTTGGGGAGAGATAGATATTGTCACCAAAAAAGATAAAAAGCTTTATTTCATCGAGGTTAAATCCGCTTACACTAATGCCCGAGTTAAGCCGATTGAGCAGATAACAAAATCTAAAATAAATCATATGTACCGTTCGGCTCAAGCCTTCTTATTGAAAAATAACTACAAAGATTATAAACTGTGTTTTAGTGTGATAACGGTTTTACTAGAAAAAAATCTGAAAATAGATGCAGTGAAGATATATGATATTTAGAGAATTAGTTGATTAGTCTTACTAAAATTAAAAGTTAAGCAATTACTATGTTTGAAGCTATAAATATCGTCATTGGTAATTTTTGGTCCAAGTTTATCAATTATTTGCCTGATTTCTTCAGCGGATTGTTAATCCTTGGAATTGGCATAGCTCTGGCTGCAATCCTGAAACAGCTGTTACTGACTTTGCTGTCATTTCTAAGAATTGAAGCTGTTTTGCAAAAAACCAAACTCGTCGGAAAAAATGAAGTCAAGCTTTGGGAGGAAGTGCTGGTTGAAATAATGAAATGGACTGTTGTAATTCTTTTCCTGGTTCCAACACTCGAAGTCTGGGGATTATCAAAAGCTAATGTCGTCCTTAACCAGTTCATTTTATATTTGCCGAATGTAATTATTGCTGTCGTGATTGGATTCGTCGGGACTGTGATCGCCAACCTGGCAGCAGACCTTGTCAGGCAAAGCGTCAAGCCGCTTGGCATGACTCCGGCAAATACATTTTCGGTCATGGCTAAATCACTGGTACTGTTTTTTACCATACTGATAGTACTTAACCAGCTGGGTGTCGCTCAAGACCTTGTAAAAATACTTTTCACCGGAATAGTATTAATGCTGGCAATATCAGGAGGTCTGGCTTTTGGACTGGGCGGCAAGGATCTGGCAAAGGAAATATTGGAAGGATTGAAAAAGAAGCTGGGAAATCAGTAAAATTATATCTTATAGTAAACTCTAATCAATCGATTAATTGAAGTGAAAGTGCTTCACAAAATACTATTTCTTCTAATTAGTGTTTTTTTTGATAAAATATATAGGTATCTAGATATAGTTTTGAAATACTTTTATAATCCGGTCCCATCGTCTAGTGGCCTAGGACATCTGGTTTTCAGCCAGAGAATCAGGGGTTCGAATCCCCTTGGGATCACAAGTTCAATATCCAGCTATTGATAATGCTTCGTTTAAAAAGTCTTGAGCTTTATCTAATGATTCTGCAATATACGCTTGGCTTTCCATCAAAGATTCAACTGTAGGAAAAATAACATGGCCCTCTGCCAATACATTAAGTTTTCTCACAATGTCAATTCCTATTCGGTTGTTTAGCGATACTATCCCGGCATATTTTCTGGCTTCGCTTGCTCCGGAAGATTCAGGATCAGGAGGGGCTGTTATTTTTTTGCCACTTTCAAAGATATACATAATTCTTTCCTGCGCTCTTCTAAAGCTCTCATCAATTAGACGTTTTATTTGTCTATCTATGCTTTGTATTATTTTTTCTCTGACAGGATGCAATCCTTTTGGTAATTTGTTTAATACTATTAAATTTTGCAGTATAAAAAATAGTGTTTTTCTTCTCTCTATCATGCCACCAATCCCACCCTCGCTGGTTTTTACACTGCACATTTCACAGGCTGCCTTTGTTAAAGTCGAAAGCTGGCAGGCTATTTGCAGTTTATAAGCTAGGTCTTCTGGCAATTCTCTTTCTTCAGCAATCAGTTTTGCAACCATTATCTCGCTTAATCTGTCAACAGCTGCATCTTTTATACATCCTTCTTTCGTCACTGTACCTGAGCGTCGGGCTACAGGTCCATCAGCTCCATCCAAGAAACTGGTGAGAATGTATTGAATGCCAAAAGTTGGAAAGAGTTTTTCTTGCCTAATGATTCTGCAGATACGTGAAGTCATTTGAAGCTGAGATAAGGTTATGTCATCTGCCTGAAGTATTTCTTTCCTATTGCTTAGAACGTCATGAATTTTGGTTTCAGGAAAAGCTCCTAGGCGATCACAAAAACCGATAATTCCAGGGATACAGGGAGAGATTGCGTTTTGTAATTTTCTAAGAGTACTATCTCGATGACTTACTTCGTTTGTTTCAGGCATTTGGATATTAATATATAAATATGTCGTATTATATCAAACACCATATAAGGAATGCCATTATTTATAGATTGTGACAAAGCTAAAGAAATTGTCTACACGCTTTGCTAGGATAAGCTAAATAACCTCGCAGGTTAAATCCCTGATATAATATAAAGATGGCTGTAGAAAGCGTTAGTTCCATCCGTTCAAGGATAAACGAAAAAACTATCCCAATATTATCAATTGAATCGTTACGTCAATCTTGTCTGGTAAATGCTCCGATTACAGCTGATTCTAGCCTAAGAATGTGTCCTGGTATCTTAATGCATGAAGCACCAATGCGTGTAAGAAGAATGATAAATTCCACCTACGGTATAACGAAATATGATCCTGAAACAAATGAACCTGTGGCCACATGTGGATTTAATATAGAAGATAATATAATGATTATTAATAATACCCCTCATGGTAAGGCTCCAAGACTTTTCGAGTCAAAAAAAGTAAGAAGACGTTTTGCTAAATCATACTTTAGAATTGAAATGATGCAGGTCATGGTTAATATGGCAAAAAACTTAAAATTAAACGGTATAAAAGGTTTTCCGGTTAATGAACGGCATGGAGCCGTATCTGAAAAGATGCGTCGGGCAGTAAATGAACTGTTTGAATTATTTGGATTTGAATTGATCGCCGATGATAAACCATATTATTTTTTTGATCTCATATCTTAACACAGCTAATTAAGTTAAGAAGTCAGCTCGCACTCGGTGTACGATCTTATAGTAATATCGCATACTTAATAATCTCGTTAATTAAATTACGAATTTATTTCGCTTCAATTTTACCCCGTCCAACTGGCGGAAAAATGTTATTCATTAATTCATAACTACCAGGCATGTATAAAAAAGGTTTTATATCTGGCAAATGAGCATCGATATAATCTCTTGGTGGCTGAAAAAAACAGCCAGATTCATCACCATCCATGATTGATAAGGAAAGAGCTGTCTGGATAGCTTTTCTTGCTTCCAGATTCATTGATCTACCAACATCATACTTTGTCGGATCATATCTTAGTGTCGTTGTTTCTTTAAGCCAATCAGTAAATTCAATTTTTCTTCCTGCGCTTATACAGTTTGCTATCCAAAAACCAGCTAATGCAGCATCTGTGAATTTACTAAGTACTGGAATGTTTCTGCTTCCTAAATCCCTACCGTATGTTTTGATTACAGTGTCTGGATTCGAACATAGAAGATTTAAGACTATTACCTTTTTCCCTAATGAAGCTGCAATGTCATAGATCTGCTGAGCAATAGTAGCTCCATTTAGAGGTTCAGAACCAGCAATTTCGTTGTAAAATATAAACATCAGCGAGCTTTCCAGATTTAATTTCTTCTAAGGTTAGACTAAAATCTTCTCTTTCTTCATATAAAATACCGTCTCTGGTAAATCCTTTCCTAAACATACCTCCTAAAGTAAATCTAACATCATGTGAATCCTCTGTCCAAACTATATTTGTCATATTCTGAATATTATAACCTATAATACTAGGTAATACAAATTAGCAAATAGTCTGAAAAGTAAATCAACAGATTATTATCGCCTTCTATTATTCTGAATATCGCCAAGTCTTAATATAAGCTCTTTTATACGTTTGCCTTCTATGGACTTCACTTCAAATGAGCGATGTGTAATCCAGATTTTGTCACCGATTTTTGGCTCTCTTCCGAGAAGTCCGAATATCAAGCCACCGATAGTAGTATACCCTTGTCCCTTAATAGGCAAATGGAATCTTTTTTCCAGCTTCTCGATCGAAATATTACCATTGATAAGATACGATCCATCACTATTCCTTTTCACATTCAAAATCGGCTTGTCAAACTCATCATGAATCTCACCAACCAGACTTTCAATAATATCTTCCAGTGTCACTACACCCACCATAACGCCGAATTCATCATAAACAATTGCCAGATGGACGTGCTTCTTTTGCATATCAAGCAGAACTTCGTTAGCTTTCTTCGTCTCAGGAACGCTGATAATTTTACGGATAATCGATGTCTCGCTTAATTTTCTTTCTTTCTTCAAATCCTTTTCCAGATGATAAATATCCTTCACGTGGATAAATCCGACAATATTGTCGACGTTACCCCGATAAACTGGAAAACGGCTATATCTGGGATCAAGATGTCCTCTTATTTTATCGATCGGCAGATTAAAATTTACTGTCAGAATTTCCGATCGGGGAGTCATCATTAATCTTATTTGTTTGTCTGACAGTTTGAACACATTATTCACAATATGAAGCTCTTCTTTGGCGATGATACCGCTTTCACCTACCTGGCTAAAAAGCAGCCTTAACTCTTCTTTGGTGTACTGGATATTATCATTAGCCGGGGTATTAAATCCAAGCAGTGACAATGTCTTCTGCCCGATGGTTTTTAAAAAATAAACCAGCGGAGAAAAGAGTTTAACAAATAAAGTTAGAGGAACAATAAGAGTATAGGCAACCATTTCAGCCCTTCGGATGGCAATTGTTTTGGGAACCAGTTCTCCAACAATAACTGACAAAAAAGTAAGCAGCAAAAAGGCTGCCATAATAGAAATAAGATGAGTAATATCCGCCAACACTCCCTTGGGAACAAAGAAAAATAAGCCAAAAAACAAATGCTCAAATATGGGCTCGCCGATCCACCCTAGTATCAAGCTAACAATTATAGTACCCAGCTGGGTAGCCGATATATAATCCTCGCGGTTTATGAGAGCCTTTTGTAACTGGCGGGCTAATATATCGCCACGCTTGACCAGTTCGTCAACCCTGGTTCGTCTTAAAGCAATAAGTACATATTCCGAAGCGGAAAAAAAAGCACTAAGTAAAATAAGCAGCAGAACTAATACTATTTGAGTAATTATTTCCATCTGTATTACCTAAGGAGATTATATCATAAGATCTTATTATCAAAAAGACCTGTCTATAGACAGTGCAGTATCTGATCACGAATCTTTTTTACCAGTGACTGTTTACAGACTTTCTTACTCCACACAGGCGGAGATCTAAAATCAACATCTTTCCACACTTTCCCTAACAAAACTCTCTTACTTTGATAACGGGGAATTCCATGAATATGCAGATGTTTGATTTTATTACCCAGTTGTAGATAGTTAAACCAATTAGGACGGAAGCTGATATTGTCTTTCAGTATTTTTTCTATTTTCTTTATAGCGATAGGTAGGTCTTTTATCTCACTCGGCTTTAAATCAGTTAAAGATTGACATTTTCTGTTAGAAAAAATAATAAAGCTTCCCAGGGTGTGCTGGCTGAAACTGACTTCAACAGTCCAGTACGCGGTCGAGAATAAATGACCACCAATAAAGGCAGATTCCTCATCCCAATATCTATGGACCCTTTTGTTTCTCATAATAATTGACTAACTCACACGAAAAAATAGGATAGCGAATATGTGACTTTAAAATTGAAGCCTTAGGATCCGTAATTCTTACGGTATTAGCTAAATCCATCATAAAAGCCCAGTACATAGTTACCGCTGCGCTTATCATCTTTGATGTAAGCGGCTCAAACTCAAAACGGGGCGACACGAGATTCTGATAAATGCCAGGGACATAATTTCCATTAACTATTGCATGAGATGGTATTCTGGAAATGACTTCCTGACCTGTTACTCCAACACCTAAGGTTGTTTCATTAGGGTTAAATACATAAGGATTACCATGAAAGTCTCTTTGTGTTATTTCCTGATATTTGAACGGCTTAGGCTTATAATCCAAAACTCTTGAGTCAACATCTTTTTTCGACCTAACATCTGAAACAGGATCATAAACCATGCTGTTGTTGAATACATCCCTACCCATAATATGCATTGCAACTGAGAAACCTCGCGCAGGCAGATCAACCGATTGACTAAAAACCTGTGCTTTTCCCTGGGATACAAGCTCCTTAAAAACCCTAAGACGTTCTTGAAACATTCTAGTGTCCTCTTCCTTATAGCCTAGTTTAGCCGGCAATAATGTCTGAGCAGTCAGATCGCCAATTTTTGATGGTTCATATACCAAAATCAGATCCAAATCCGATGGAGCTTCTCCACCTCTCACATTGTAAAAACGTCCATATGACATCGAACCGCCTGACACACAGGAAAGGACTGAGCTTGGTAATTCGGAAACGTATTCTTGTAGAAATTTTAATCTTTTAAGTGTTTCCTCCATTGTTTCAATAAGAGAAGGCTGGCACTTACCTAAAAGAACATCTCCTTTTGTGTTTACATCAGGATACAGTCCTGATAGCGCTTTGAGCATAGTTGTTAAACCTTGAAGAGTCATTAGTGAATTACTACTTCTCCTATCAAGCCAATATCTGTCTACTTCCCATCCCAGTCTTGCTCTTACCTTGGGATCTGAAACATGCGGGAGTTGTTGAAGAGCAAAGGAAAATAAGCCGTAAGGATAGCTCCACCTTTTTATTATTCCGTCTGGAATATCAACAGAAGGGTAGATTGGATGAGCTGGCTTTGGCTGTTCCATTAAGCTATATTATAGCAACAGCCCAGAATAACGCAATATCTGGCTGTTTTGTCAAATTCGTTTCGAAAATTTGGAAAGTTCACCTATATTGCAGTGAGTCGAACATGCTCTCATCGGGAATGTCTTGTTCTTCTTTGGATGGTTTATATAATTCAACAGTGTATCCACTGGAAAACAAATGACGTTTTACCGGCTTGGACGTGATATGCACCCTGTTTTTTACCCACCATGAACCGTCCATTGGTTTACCGCCCGGATTGGGACCGATAATGACATACGTATAATCAAGCTTGGTAAAAGGAATTGCCTGTTTTTTTGGAAATAAACGCTGTTCATAATTGAGGGCAGACATTGGAATATAATTATTTATCTGGTCAAAAGTATTTACATAATAACCGAATCGTTGAGGCGCATCCCTAAAAATAAAATTGGCATATTTTTCCTGTGAACTCCAAACAATCCCTTTTAATTTCTGGTTATCTAGATACTTAACACAATTAACTAAATTAAAAACAACACCTACACATACAATTATATAAACAAGCAGATTTTTAAACGCAGCCGAGGCTACAAATATAGCGGCTATCCCAATAAACGACCAATAGTAATACCAGTGAATAGTATTATGGGTAAACGAAAGCAATAGCCAAAAACTGCCGTATAAAAATAAAAAGGTTTTGACGATAAAATCCTTACCTTCAGATTTTTCCTTTCCGGTTAGGAAAAGCAAATAGACAATCGAGAAAAACGAAAAAACATTTAAGATTATTGAAGCCGTATTATGCGAATCATGCGGAGCTGCTAAAAATAATCTCGCCCCCTGAAGTATAAGAGGGAAGTAGCTTCCTATTTTCATGATATTCATCAAAGAAGAACTCCTTGAAGTTAAATAGCTGATAATGGCATTTGTCTGCAAGCCTTCATGGGCTATCTCGAACAAAAAAAAAGTACTTAGCGGTAAAAGTAAAATCGGTAAGATAAAAAAATGCCTAATTTTTTTTGATTTTAAAATACTTCTGGCTATAAGGATTAGGCTTGAAAATAAAATCGGTATGCCAAAAACCATTTCCCCTTGTATTAATAGTCCCAGTAATACCAACAGAATAATCAAATGAATGAATTTACTTTTTCTTAGATACAATATAAAAAAATAAAAATAAGTCGGAAATAAGACAACGGTCATAAATGGATTGGTCGGGGATTTTATGAAAAATAATCCCTGCGAAGCAACGATCAGTACTGACATTACTCCGGTTTTCTTATTAAAGAACTTAATGCAGATATAAAATATACTCACCAGCAGGTAAAGAAACAGCAGCAGCCAAAACCAGCCTAGATAGACAGGATTCCCATTGGCAGCAATAAATACCGGTAAGTTAAGATAGAGCCAGAAAGGCCCATGAAACACACCGTTAATTGCGGTTCTTGATCCAATCATTGTCAGATGATCCTTGGTGGCAATCTCATTCAAAAGTAATAAATCCCTTGCCACATCAATATCAAAAACAATCACGCTGCGAAATGAATAAAATAAAATTAACAATAATGAAAACAAAAGAAGTAACAAAGGCAGTATTTTTTTGCTTATTTTTAGTAACTTCATAATTAAAACTCTTTCTATATCTTATATTATTCACATAATTTTATACGAATCAAATTTATTTATGCTTTTCAACATTTTTTTTGTTATCATAAATAAATGAGGAAAAAGATTAGCAATCACAAAAAAGATAAAACATCCCAGTTAAAATCCAGAAAATCCAGCCGTAGTTTTAATTCTTCCTTATTTTATTATTCAATAATCGGTTTGGGTGTTTTTATACTTGTCTCATTCCTCTATCCGATTATCGCTCAAAAAAAAGTACCTTGCGGAAATTCAATAAGTTGTAAAGAACCGCCAAAATTCGAAATAGAAAAGAATGCGGTTGGCATCTGTAACAATAAGACGATACAAGTACCGGATATTACGCTTTCTCAAAACGAGAGCCCAAATCCGGTGCTGGGAATAAACACCTCACACGGCGAAAAACACATATATATAAACCTGGCTAAGCAAACGCTTTCTGCTTATGAAGGAAATAAGCTTTTTATACAGACGCTTGTCTCGACCGGTCTTTGGGGAAGAACACCAACCGGCGATTTTAATGTTTGGACTAAATTCCGGGCAACCAGAATGAGTGGTGGAAGCGGGGCAGATTATTATGATCTCCCCAATGTTCCTTATGTAATGTTTTTTTCAAATAATGAGGTTCCCGGAAGCGCCGGTTTCAGCATTCACGGCACATACTGGCATAATAATTTCGGTCATACCATGAGCCACGGCTGTGTAAACATGAAAACAACTGATGCGGACAAATTATTCCAGTGGGCTGACAGTCCGATTAACGGGAAAAAGGGAACACTAATAACGATTTATAACGGTTAATAAATTATTTACTCCGTATGCTGGCAAAAACTTTTGCAGTTATCATGCTGGGCGCAGGAATGGCACTTATAATAAATCCCTTGCAAAACATTAAGACAAAGCGTTCTGTATTTTCTTCCCCTTTGCCTATTGCCACTACCCCTTCTCCAACCATAACACCTGCTGATAAAATCCGAACCTCAGTTATGGATTCGCCTGAGGGAACGAAGAGTCTTACTTTAAAAAAACAGGAAAGTAAAGGGCAGACATCTTATACATTGTTTGTTTCACCTAAATCCGGCGAACAAAAACAACAGATTTTTTTAAGAGAAAAAAGTGATTCTGGTGATTTGTCAATTCCCTATAACACCTGGTCTCCGGATAATATTTATGTTTTCCTAAAGGAAACAACACCTTTAGCCAATAATTATTTTGTGATACAAAGTTCAGGGGATTCTTTTCCAAATAATCTGCCTTACTTATCTGTCCAGGAATTATTTAAGGAGAAAGTGCCAAAATACGTAATCGAAGATATAACGGGCTGGGGAGGTGTAAATCTGCTGCTTATCAATACCAAATCAATAGAAAATGATAACAAAGTATCATTCTGGCTGGATGTACCCAGTCAGACATTTATCCAGTTGGGAACATATTTTAAATAAATTTTTTTTATGACAGAAAGACGACTTAGGCCTATTATTGATTTAACGATCATTAAACATGTATTAAATGATATTAGAGCAATAATAGATTACCTCAAAACAAAACGACTATCAAAGTATGATAATAAAGAAACAGCATATATTGTTTCCGCTTACCATTTCCTATGTGGAAAAGGTATTGGTGGAAGAATAATGATATTACCTGAAAATAGCGATGATGACTTTGAGTAACGGTTTACAAAGTTCCACCACGACCTCGGGAGTCTGATGGAGCCTCATTATAAACAAAGTTCCACCACGACCTCGGGAGTCTGATGGAGCCTCATTATAATCTATACATCTATTATTGTTGTCTATAGTCCGTAGACAAACTTGCTTCTAACTTATTTACTTATTGTATGCCGTCCCGTTTTGGCAGGTTTACTAACAATCAGTATTACCATATATTTAATAAGTCAATTGATAATCAAAAACCGTTAATTAATAAAAATAGCAGCAGTTATTTTTTACGACTAGTTAATTATTACAGACACACCAATGTAAGATTATGTTACTCACAGGCTGTAAGATTACTACCAGAATATAAGCAAAGATATTTTGATTCTTTAGACCTAACACATGAATATAAAGTGGATATTCTGGCGTATTGCCTCATGCCAAATCACTTTCATTTTTTGGTAAAGCAAAAGATAGACAATGGCATTTCGAGTTTTATGTCCAACTTATTAAATGGCTTTACCAGATACAATAATATTTTGATCCAGAGAAAAGGACCTATCTTTTTGCCTAGTTTTCGCTCCAAAATTATACTTAATGAGGAAGCTCTGATTCACGTATCCCGGTATATTCATATCAATCCTCTTGTTGCTGGAATTATCAGTAATGTTGAAGATATATGGAATTATCCGTTATCATCTGCGTTTTATTATTATAAAGATCTAAGTAACTTAATTAATACGAAATTAATTCTTGAGTCTAGTTATTTTCGCGGTGATAAACAAAAATATATAAAATTTGTTGAAAATGAGGCCATTCATAAGATTACTAAATCGTATGTTGATCACACGGAAAAGTGGTTAAGATGATTAGCGCCCTAGATTAATCCACCAGACTCCCGAGGTCGTGGTAGGTCGTGGTAGGTCGTGGTACCTACTCACACAGAAAGAAACTGAGATATGAAGAATATCTGCGAAAATAGAAAATATTCAAAAAATCTTATATAATATCAGGATTTATGGGTATAGAACAACAAAAAATAATAGATACGACAACTTGCAGAAGATACGGTATTGACGCATATGTAGAATCAAGAATTGATGAATTACTCATTACTGAAGGTGGTAGACAAATTCCAAATATTCTTCAATATCTTCGTAGTATAGGTCATAAGATTGAGGCAGCCACATTACTTTCGATGATAACAACCCCTGAAAAAATTACCGCTCAGGAACGAGTAAATCACCTTATAGCTTTAGCTTTCTTTAAGTTGATTGTACACGCTGTTAATTTTAATGGAGAAAATGTTGATCCGTTTAAGTATTCTGAAAAACAGGCATGTGCGATTGCCGAACTTTATGATAAATGTAAAACAACAGATGAATCAAAACCTAGAAATCAAGCAATGCCTTCTTATAGAGATCCTTTTAGCCAAGTAATTTCATTAAGAGATTTGTCTCGGATGTCAGGCTTAAGTACCACTGAAATAAAACCCATGATTAACAACCATTCTTATAGCTTTGGTTGTCTAACTCTAACAACCGGTTGGAGTACACCGAAAATCATCCTTTTAAAAAGGCAATAAGGGAGAGTGTGCGTCCAAGTGATGGAGGCGGAAATACATTTATGAGAAAAAATGTTACTGAAAACAGGAAGAGAGTAGAAGGTGAACGTATTATGGTTAGTATTATCCCGTCTATACCGTAGGATTATTACCAATATTTCGACGGTATCTAACACAGCGAACAGTGCTTCATTGCATAACTTCTTCAATCTCAAAATCTTTTTCAAAAAAGGATTCTTATTTTAAGTTCGGTACATTATTATATTGTCATGTCAACATGTTCCCTACCTCCCAAATCACTTGATTAAGCGGCTTATAACCAATAGGAACTCCTTCCTGAGCGGTCATCTGGGCAGGATAAGCGTACGCCTGACCATTCGGAGAAATAACTAATAAACTTAAATCACTTTCATCAGGTCCTGTCTCTAATCGTCCCGCTCTTCTTGCCCTACCGGCATTTAGTACTTTTCTCTCAACTAAAAAATCAATATAGTATCTCTTATTGGGAAAGATTAAATAATTACCTAATCCATCTCCGATGTCTATTTCCCGTGCAATTATATTTGGAGATATAGTGCCGTTCGTCGCATTCGCAATATCCAGATATTGCGTAATTGATCTTAGAATCTGTTTCTCGTCAGCATCTTCAGGCAAACTTAGTTTACTACGAATTAAATGATAATTTGCTCCAATAAACCTGACAAATTCTTCCTTCATAGCCGGATACATATAACCTTGATTATTTGATTCAACAAGACAGATACCATTCATCCAGCATTGAGCGTATACTTCACCGACAGCATCCAAACTCTCCTGCGTTCTGAAGGTTTGAACACCGAGGTTTAGATGTCGAAAATCACCTAACCTAAACTGTTTAATTATATTAGCTAGCGACTTTGGAGGGATTCGAGGCTGGTGATATTGATCTATTGATAGAACTAAATTAAGAAAATTGTCCTCTTGACCTGCAATTTCCTCCATCTCTTCTAATGTTTTTTTTGCCTGTTCATCTGAATGACCCCAAAAACCATTTGTCCCTATTTGTACATCCATAAATCCTGCTTGATAAATACTATCTAATGTCTGTGGAAGCAAATCCCTAACAAACAAAAAAGGCTCTCCGCCATAAATTAAAACTGAGTTAATGCCATGTAATTTCGCCTGAGGCAAAATCCGGTTGATCAATCTAATATCTAACCTCTCAGTCAGCCTTGGTTCAGCCTCAACAATACAATGCTCGCATTTTAGATTGCATTTACGGGAAAGGGTTAAAACTAGTGCATTAGGTTGATATAACATACAAATTAATACTATATTATAACTTTTGAATCGCTAAAATACAACTATAGGGTATATCAAAATATGTCACAGAAATAAGCGAGACCCGCACCTAGCTTTACTAGATGAAATGATGATGATTATTGATAATTAAAATTATTTATATATACTATAGGGTATGAGTGAAGGTTTCAATCCCTGTAAAAGTCAAGGCTGCAGGGCCTGCTGTCATGATATACAATTAGATCTTACTTCAATGGAAATATTTCTCTGGTTTAAATTCATTGATATTATTCGCTTGGCAACTTCAGATCATATGGCTGGAAAATATACAGTTGACTGCTTAGATTATTTATTCTCAGTTTTAAAACTCGGTTATGATAGATATCTACTTAATCTGAAAGGTCCCTGTCCTAATTTGAGCAAACAAGGTGATTGTATAATCCATGAAGAAAATGAAAGACCAAGTGTATGTAAAACTCTCCGGTTTTCGTCCGAACAATGTGCTTTAATGCAGAAAAGTGAATTTGCTTATGCTCAAGAGTAAAAAGAATTTGATCTAAAGCTTAATAACCATGCTTATCTCACCTTTGTAAGTACGGTTTAGCAACTCTTTTGGCTTACCACGAATAATTTCTTCAAACTTCTTGGTCATTTCCCGACAGATACAGATATCAGCATCGGGAATAGATTGATCCAGTAACTTTAATGTATCATTAATTCGCTTAGGTGATTCATAAAACACAAAAATGATGTCATGAAGAATATGTTTGATCATCTTCATTCGATCGATTAATTGAAGTATAGCCGATGTCTTCTTCGGCAAAAAACCCAGGTACATAATATTGGCAGGATTAAAGCTTGAATATAAAACTGAGGTTGTCAGTGCTGACGGACCCGGAATAACCATCATTGGCAGTTTTTCTTTTATAACGGTTTTTACCAATAAATAACCAGGATCAGAAATAAGAGGGGTTCCGGATTCAGAAACAAGACTAACAATCTTATCCTGTTTTAATAAATCAAGAATGAACGGTAGTTTTTCAAACTCTTTTTCTTTATAATAGGAAATTAGTGTTGAACCTGAAGTTTTTAGCTTAAAACGGGTAACCATTGCATTAAGAAGCGTCTGGACAGATCTGGTATCTTCGGCCAAGATATAATCAGAAGCAACCAGAGTTCTGGCCTGACGGAGTGACAAATCATCAAGGTTACCAATCGGAGTTGAAACAATGTACAGCATAGTAGCAAATATCTAATTGACCTAATTTATCTAATTAACCTAATTAGTATAATTGTCGTAAATAATTAAAATTTAATTAAATATAAACTAAACAACGATTCTGTCCTGAGTTTATCGAAGGACAGAACGACTTAATGAATAAATATGATAAATCAAATTGTTAAATTCCTTACCGGTATTATTATAACAGTTATCAGCTCTACAGGCTACCTTGGAGTTTTTGGCTTGCTTACTGCAGGCTCAGCTCTTATTCCCATTCCCTCGGAGGTAACTATGCCTTTTGCTGGATATCTGGCATCAACAGGCAGATTCAATATTTTTATTATCGTAGCGGTTGGAGTAATAGGAGAACTGGTCGGCTGCAGTTTGGCATACTGGCTTGGCTACCACGGAGGAGAAACTTATGTCAGAAATTTCATAAAAAAATACGGGAAGTTCGTATTAGTATCGGTCCACGAACTTGACAGATCAGAGAGGTGGTTCAGGAAATACGGTGAGAGAATTGTGCTTGTTTCCCGTATGCTTCCTGTTGTCAGGACTTTCATCTCCTTGCCGGCGGGTCTTGCAAAAATGAAATACACGAAATTCCTGATATTCACTGCCATTGGATCTTCAGTATGGCTTTCCTTCCTAGGCTATATCGGATTCACCCTTGGAAAAAACTGGGATTCACTCTCAGTTTACTACCGTAAGTTTGAAATTGTCATAGTAATAGCCGGAGCAGCGCTTGTGATATATTATGTATGGCATAAGATAAGCAAAGTGATTAAAGCAAAAAAAGTTTGAAAAGTTATCTTCCTACGCTAAAGCTACGGATGACAAGTAAAGTTCTACTTATGGAAAATCAAAAAAATTGTCATGAAGCAATGTTCACGAAGGAAAGTGCTATATCGATTATTTTCTGGGCATTAGATTGGTTAATAAGATATCATGATCCTTTTAAAAATCCTGTTGTCAGATCAGGTGTTCAAGGACCAAAACAGGCTTCGCCTATCAGTCATATATGAACTTCAATTCATAACCTATTTGCTATAATTATAGGATGTTAAGAGAGCTTGTCAGATCAACACATCATCAGGCAGAAAAGGTTACAACTGCAAGTGGTGCCAATATGGCATCGCACATATTTTTTTTGAATGCCGTAAATTTCCTTGCAGATAGACAATTTCCTAATATAGGTATTCGAAGAAGGGCTAAAATGTTCAAAGAGTTAATCAAAACTAAAGATGTAGTAATTAGCTCAAGAGTAACCCGAAGTAATCCATCTTTTGCTCAAATAAGCATTACTGGACCTGAAGTAGAATCAGTAGAATTCGCTGAATCAATGAAGCAGTTCATTCATTTTCTTCCTGAGGAAGTTGTATACGGACTAGTAAGTATTCCTATAACGTTTATCGGTTTAGCAATAAATAATCTTCCAGCGGCACTGGAAGCTGTAATTGAAATAATCAGCAAAGCCTGCGATTTTAGTCATGGTTTTTATGCAAATCATGATGACAATCAGAGTCCCTTATCCAATGGAGTGGAATCCAGGTCATTAGCCTTTCAGGCTGAAATGCTCTGGACGTTGGTGCAAATGGCTAATTACGAGGGTATAGTTCTGAATGTAAGTAAGGCTCAGTCTGATAAAATATTAGGAAGAAATGAATATGTCAGGCAATGCAGACATTATCAATATGAAGTAAACCCCTTAAGAGCAGCTTCCGACAATAACTAGCCACAAATATTGACTTATAGCAATTTTACTATATAATTATCTTATGACTGAAAAAAATCGTAATCCCTATGAAAATCAAGTTTTATTGAATAAAAGAATACTGCAAGCAGTAACTTTTTTTACTTTGCTAACTAGTTCTTTCATACCCGATCTTACATATGCAATACCATTTGCTATGCTTCTTGGTACAAGCCTAATATTATTCGTAGATTCAATAGATAAATACAACAGGTACTCATCCTCCCGCCGATACAGTTAAGTTAAGCTTTTTATTATCCAATGTAGTGTAGTTATTTAACCTCCGAGGTTCTTATCTTCCAGCCAATCCGTTTGTGTCAAACCTCGGAGGTTATGAACTGGTCTTAATTAGCAGTAAATGAACATTATTGTATGACCTATATGATATAATTATAGGTTAATATGGAAGTAGCTTTACATAGAGAATTCTGGCGAAAGGTGGATAGATTAGCACCCCCACGAGGTAGATATTATTGTATTCATTTTGTTAACTGTTATGTATGTAAGAAATTAGGAATAACTCCCAGACGCATGCTCCACTCTATAGCAAATCTTGGTTTGTATGCACCACAAAATTATGCTACATTAACCTTTAGCCCCCTTAATAATTTTGGTCCAGGCGAAGACTATATGTCTTATGGAGCAGTTTTCCATACGTGGACCAAAGCAACTGAAGAACCAGGCGCATTTAGAAATAGTCCATTTAATGGATACAATTTTGGGGACATCTTATCAGAATCGATCAGCAGAAACGAAACACCCGAAATTGTTCAGCAAATATTCCCCGATACTTCATCATTTGTTAGGGTTGAAAGTAGCAATTTAGTTGGAACCATTCAATGTCCTAACGACATGGTTATTACAGCGTACAACCAACAAGATAAAATAGCAGATAGTTTCGTTAATGGAGCTATTTCTAGGAAAACTGCGGTTGATCTCATTACTCAGGTTTTACGAGAATCAGGAATCTTCAATATATTGGATCTAACGCAAGAACCTACTGTTCTTGAAGGAATGGCAAATAACTGTTTAGACATTGCCTTACGTAAAAAGGCATTTGATGCTTATTATTTCGAATTTGTTAGACCTTCTGGTGGTAATTCATAAATAACTATCTTTTATAATATAGAACAGTTTTAGAAATGGTGGTATAATGATTGGTTACTATTCAAAGTTAAAAAAGTTTTAAAAGTTAGAAAAGTTTGAAAGGGTAAATAAACAACGATTCTGTCCTTCGATCCGCCTGCTGGCGGATTCAGGACAGAATGACGGGGAACAGAAATATGTTTAAGTTAAAGTCAGATTTTAAACCAACCGGGGATCAGCCGCAGGCGATTGAGAAGCTGCAGAATGGCATAAAATTGGGACTAAAAAACCAGGTTCTGCTTGGAGTAACCGGTTCGGGTAAGACTTATACCATGGCTAATATAATCCGGAATCTTAATATGCCGGCACTAATTATCTCCCACAATAAAACTCTTGCGGGTCAACTTTACCAGGAAATGCGCGATTTTTTTCCGGAAAATGCTATTTCTTATTTCGTCTCTTATTATGACTTTTACCAGCCAGAAGCTTATATGCCCCAAACCGATACTTATATTGAAAAAGAAGCCGAAGTGAACGAATTGATCGACAAACTCAGGCTGCAATCCACCGCCAATATTATGACGAGAAAGGATGTGGTTGTGGTAGCTTCAGTCTCGTGTATTTATAATATCGGCTCCCCTAAAGAATATCAGAATGCTACTTATACCATTAATACCGGAGATGCTTTTGATATTAACAACCTATCAAGAAAATTAATCAATCTGCTCTATGAACGATCAGAGTTCGATTTCAAACGCGGTAGTTTTCGTGTCAGGGGGAACCGATTGGATATTTATCCGGCATATGAGGATTTTGGGTATAGGTTAGTTGAAAAAAGTGGATTAATTGGTGAAATTTTAAGGATTGATCCGTTAACAGGTAAACAAACTCAAATGTCAAACCTGCCTGCCGGCAAGGCAGGTGTCAAATGTCAAAACATTACAATTTATCCTGCAAAACATTTCCTGGCAGACCAGTCAACTTTCCTTGAAGCGGAAAAACAAATTAGAAATGATCTAAAAACAGAGTATACGGCACTTAAAAATCAGAAAAAACTAACTGAAGCAGAAAGGTTATTAAGAAGAGTCAACTATGATCTGGAAATGATCAAGGAGGTCGGGTATGTCAATGGTATTGAGAATTATTCCCGTTATTTGGACGGAAGAAAACCAGGTGATCCGCCTTACTCGCTGTTAACCTTTTTTAAGGAAGCATATGGAGACGATTTCCTGGTTTTTATTGATGAATCTCATATGACAGTGCCACAGTTACGGGGAATGTATAACGGTGACCATGCCCGCAAAACTACCCTGATCGACTTCGGCTTTCGTCTTAAAGCTGCTTATGACAACCGACCGCTGAAATTCGACGAATTTTATCAGATACCAAAAAAAATAATTTATGTTTCGGCTACGCCGGATGAATGGGAAATCAATAAAGTTAAAAGTGAACAATTAAAAATTGGCAGTTTAAAACATCAAGGGATTGTCGAGCAACTGGTAAGGCCAACGGGAATCGTTGATCCAAAAATTATTATTAAGCCGGCGAAGGATGAAATCATTGATTTGATTAAAGAAATTGAAAAACGGATAGTCAACAAAAAATTTCCGGAAAAAATCCTAGTCACTGCTTTAACAAAAAAAATTGCCGAGGATCTGGCAAACTATCTTAAAGAAAAAAAGATCAGGGCAGAATATCTTCATTCAGATATTCTGACTCTTGAGCGGTCTGATATCCTTGATAACCTGAGAAAAAATGAATATGACGTCTTAATTGGAGTAAATCTCTTAAGGGAAGGATTGGATCTGCCTGAGGTAACATTGGTGGCCATCCTTGATGCTGATAAAGAAGGATTTTTACGCTCGAGAACTTCTCTGATTCAGACTATGGGAAGAGCTGCCCGGAATGTCAATAGCGAAGTAATAATCTACGCTGATGAAATCACCCGTTCAATCCGGCTGGCGATCGATGAGATTGACCGTAGACGAAAATACCAGACTGATTACAACCAAAAACACGGAATCACTCCGGAAACTATATACAAGCCGATAAGAGAGAGAATCATTGAGAAGGATAAAGAACTGACTCTATTTGATAAACCGAAAGCCGAGGTTGATGACAGTTATCTTGGTTCTTTAAAAATAGAATCATTAACACCATACGACAAGAAAAGAATACTAAAAAAACTTAAGCGGGAAATGAAACAACAGGCAACTGATCTGAACTTTGAAATGGCGATAAAAATAAGAGATAAGGTAAGAGAACTAGAAAGTTTGTAAAGTTCATCCCACTTCGTCCCGCTCAGCGGGACTACGTTAGGGACAAGTAAAGTTCTGAAAGTTTTAAAAGTTAGAAAAGTTTGAAGGGGTAAATAAACATCGATTCTGTCCTTCAACCCGCCAGCTGGAGAACTCAGGACAGAATGACAAGGAGAAATTATGAACGATTATATAAAAATCAGGGGGGCAAGACAGCATAATCTGAAGAACATCAGTCTTGATATCCCCAAAAACAAATTGATAGTTTTCACCGGAATATCCGGATCAGGAAAGTCTTCATTGGCTTTTGATACTATTTATGCCGAAGGGCAAAGACGCTATGTCGAGTCATTATCCGCCTACGCCAGGCAGTTCCTCGGAGTGATGGATAAACCTGACGTTGATAGTATCGAAGGCTTGTCACCCTCAATCTCCATCGATCAGAAAACTGCCTCTCATAATCCGCGGTCAACTGTCGGAACCATTACCGAAATCTATGATTATCTCAGGGTTCTATATGCAAGAATTGGTCATCCTCATTGCCCAAACTGCAATATTGAAATCAGAAAACTATCGCTTGATGAAATAGTAATTAAAGCAGAAAAAGAGATTGGCCGGGAAAATAAATCGCTCTGGAGTAATAAAATCGGCATAAAAAAATTAAAAATTTTATCACCGGTTGTCAGACAGAAAAAAGGCGAGTTTAAAGATCTTTTTAATAATCTTGCCAGTAAGGGCTATACCAAAATTATCGTTGATAAAACCGAAATCAGCGTTAATGACAATCTTGAACTAATCAAATCCAATAAACATGATATTAACGTCATTATTGATGAAATCAGTTTAAATTACAAAGATTTAAAAAATGAAGTTTTCCTGTCTAACCTTAAATCACGTCTGGCCAACAGCATCGAGCAGGCAGTCAATCTGTCTGACGGTCTGGTTATCATCACGGTTGATAAGCTGGAAAAACTTTTCTCCGAAAAATTTTCCTGTCCGAACTGCAGTATTTCACTTCCGGAGCTTGAACCAAGAATGTTCTCATTCAACTCACCTTTGGGTGCCTGCGAAAAATGCAAAGGAATAGGAACGATCTACAAAATCGATACTAAATCAATTCTTAACATGAATCTTTCGATCAGCGAAGGTGCAATACTACCTTTCAATAAATCGTTTTTCCATGAGACCTGGTATACCAGATTAATCAAAAAGGCCTGCCTTGAAGAAGAAGTTGACCAGAATATTCCGTTAAAAGAACTTGCGCCTGACAAGCTTAAAATTTTATTAAACGGTACTGATAAAGTTTATTCTGTTCCCGGAGTGAACCGTTTCGGCAAACCCGTAACCATCTACGAAAAATTTGACGGAATAGTAAAAGAGCTTGAACGCAGGTACTTTGAAAGTAATGGCGGTGATTACGCCGCTATGGAACTGCAAAGATATATGAAGGAAGAGATTTGCGATAAGTGTCTGGGTAAGAAATTAAAACCGGAAATTCTCTCAATCACGATTAACAGTATAAATATCAGTGAATTGTCAGATTACTCAATATCAGATCTGATAGATTATTTAAAACATAAGCTTCCGGGATTGCTCAACGATTACGAAAATCAGGTTGCCCAAACAATTCTTAAGGAGATAATAACCAGGCTTACTTTCCTCGATAATGTCGGTTTACCATACCTGACTATTTCAAGAACAGCCAGGACCCTATCCGGTGGTGAACTGCAGCGGATCAGACTGGCATCACAGATCGGTACAGGTCTGACCGGAGTCCTTTATGTACTTGATGAACCGTCAATCGGATTACATCAGAAAGATATCTCTTCATTAATCACCACCCTAAAAAAACTTAGAGAGCTGGGCAATACTCTGATTATTGTCGAGCATGACAGGGAAACAATGGTTTCGGCTGATTATCTTGTTGAGCTAGGACCAAGAGCCGGACGCGATGGGGGAAAAGTAGAGTTCCAGGGGACGCTTGAGGAAATCAAAAAAAGCAAAACATCTTTAACCGGCCAGTATCTTTCAGGAAAAAAAATAATCAGAAACAGAAACAAAGCCTTAACCAAAAACCAAGGTGAAATTATTCTTCACCAAGCCCGGCAGTTTAATTTAAAAAAAATTAACCCTAGGATACCATTAGGAAATCTAATTGCGGTTACCGGTGTTTCCGGTTCTGGTAAATCGTCTCTAATCGTGGAAACATTATATCCGGCGCTGAAATATTACCTTGATGGTTACTATAAGGAAACGATGGGAAAATTCGAACGAATCGAAGGCTATCAATACATTGACCGTGTGTACCTGGTTGACCAATCACCAATCGGCAGGACACCGCGATCAAATCCAGCTACCTATACCGGATTCTTTGACGAAATAAGAACCATTTTCAGCCAGACTGTAGATGCCAAAGCCAAGGGATTTTTAAAAGGACGGTTTTCCTTCAATATAAAAGGCGGACGCTGCGAGAAATGTCAGGGAGCCGGAATGCTTAGAATAGAGATGCAGTTCCTGGCTGATGTCTACGTAACCTGCGATGTCTGCAAAGGCTACCGCTATAATCAGGAAACACTGGATGTCAAATACAAGGGTAAAAATATCTATGAAATACTGAGAATGACAGTCAAGGAAGCCAGTGACTTCTTTACCAATCACCCGAAAATTTACAGCAAGCTTAACTTCCTGAATGAGGTGGGTTTGGGATATATTGAGCTTGGCCAGGCTGCACCGACTTTCTCCGGAGGAGAAGCGCAGCGCATCAAACTGGCGGATGAGCTGTCCAAAAAAGAGTCGGGGAGAACGCTATATATCCTCGACGAGCCGACAACCGGACTGCATTTTTACGATATAGAAAAACTGATGGAAACCCTTTACCGTTTGGTCGATCGGGGGAATACGGTAATCATCATCGAACATAATCTCGACGTTATTAAAAACTGCCAGTATATTATCGATCTTGGTCCTGAAGGCGGTGATAAGGGCGGAAAGATCGTCTACCAGGGGGAAATTAAAGGAATCGCAAAAGTAAAAGAATCATGGACGGGAAAATACCTTAAGAGTGTGATCAGTTGAGTTAGTCGGAGTTAGTCGAAGTTAGTTTAATTGGTTGAATTAGATTTAGAATCAGTATTTAGTATTAGGTATTAAGTATTGAGAATAAAAAAATAAGCTAGAGCATGGTCGATATGAAAGTAGACACTATTTTATTTTTTGATTTGCATACTTTAATAACTCTCTATTTTCGAGAAATTCTGTTAATCCAAAAAATACAGCTGGGATCGATAAAGCAGTAACTGCGAGAGGTGTAAATGCCTTATCAAGCGGTACTGCTCCATACATTCCATAATCTTTATAATACTGAGTAAGTGTATTTACGACATATGCTAAACCGGCTAATCCCAAAGCCATTAATCCTAACTATTTTATTTCGTTTTTTTTAAATGTTTTTCTTACTTCATCCTTGTTGTGGAATAGACGTCTACTAACATTATTCCATAGGTAAGGTGATCTACTATCATTGTAATGTTCGAGTTCAACTTGACCTCCAGAAAGCTCTCTATGAGTAATAATTTTCATAAATTAATTATAGTATAATAAATACTATAAGACAATATGTTAAAATTCTAATATAAGTGAGAACAATTTTGTTTTTTTAAAATATTTCAATAAAATTGACCAGCTCTTTTTGTTTTAACGCTTTATTAAAAAAAATAAAACCGGTAGTAAATAGTGCTAGAGTGGGTAAAACCAGTAGTGCTCTATGTATAAATGATTCATCTATTCGTGTAGACTGATCTATGGCGGAAACAGCCTGCAACAAACCGACTGCGATTAAAGCAACAGAGGTAAATTCTTTTTTTATATATTCTAAATTCTGATGTCTAATAGCCTGGTCTTTATCCGGATACGTATATTGAGTAGTAACTGCTTTTTGACCTTTCCCTTGAGTGAAAGACACTACAAAACCGCTATTTGTTTCAGTACATCTCAAGTTTTTCATTTCCATAAATGGTTACTAATTAATAATAAATTTGCGTTTGTTTAAATTGTATTTCTTTTAATTTCTTAGTATCAATTACTTAATGTTTAACTGGTTTTAATATTTGCTTTAAGGCTATTAAGTTTATTGCCGAATGATAAGCGGGATAACCAGCTATTAGAGCAAGTAGCGCTATATTAGCAATAACAGTGCGTAATTCAGTCGTATTATTTGCCTTTATCAGTTTTCCAATTTGGTCAGCAACTCCCAGTGTTGGGAAGAGTGCGATAAAACCATGAATAAATGCCCGCTTGATGTATCTATTTGTCAGTACATCTTCATCATTTTCTATAGTATTTTTTGTTTTTTCAATAGTCATATATTATTTAATCGGGCTATTAATTGATTTTCTGGAAATACCGCTAAAGAGTTTTGCTTCAGTTATAATCATACAAGCAACTGCCGTTGCAAGATGAAGACCCATGTAAGGAAGATATTTTTCCTCAGTAAAACTACGCAGTATTGGTTTTAGTTGAGATGCATTCATAACAGCATCGGTCACTGAGGCTAGAAGAGCTATGGCAAGCGGGGCAAGAGACATAAAATTTTTTTTAGTATGCGGTTCTTTTTTTCCGGTAAGTTGACGACCAATGTAGTTAAATCCTAAAATAATCGGGGTTGCGACTGTTATACCTGAAACAGCTTGTTGAACCATGTGTAAAGCTTCGTTAGCCTGTAAGGGTTCAACATTAATACCGTTAGAAGCTAAATCAGCAAGTGCTAGAGGTAAGACAACAGCATAAGTTAGCGTTTTCAAATCTTGCTTGTTTCTAGATAACCATGACGTTTTTTCCATTATTATATTATACTATAATAAATGCTATAAGTCAAGATCTATGTAGCAATTCACTCATGTTTTTCCTTATAAATCTTTCTTAATACAGAAACGTTTCGTAGCTGATATTATTCTCAATCCTGAGGGAACGATCATTACATCTGCCAATAACTATTTGGGACATACAATTTGCTTTTGTAGGCGTATATTTTGCAATTCTTTACCACCAAAACGTACTGCGGCTATAAAAGCTGTAGCGTATAGAGCTAATTCGTTTATTTCAGGAAAATTACTATTTGCTTCAGCAAGGAATTTAAGAAACGGACCATAATTACGATACCCATTTTCCCATATAGACCTAGTTTCAAGTATTTTGAGAGCAAAAGATGCAAAGCTAGTTGCACCAAGGACTATAGCTAAGCCAAAATTGAGAATATTAGGATTGGCGGAAGATCTGATTAAGCCAGCAGTATTTGTTTTTTCATTCATAGTAAATTAAGTATACCATAGTATTTATTATAAGTCAATAAAGTGATCGTCAGGATTAAGTTAGATCTATGATTGTTTGCCCCTTATAGCCGGAGGTTCAAATTAAATGTATAATAAGAAAATAATGAAGAAAATATTGGTTATTCTTTTTCTATTTTTGCTTTTTCCGGCCATATCATTGGCTGCTGACTTTAAGAGCGATTATAAGGTCGAATACACCATAGAACAGACCGATAATACGATAAAAACAAAGGTAGCTTTCAAAGTTGCCATAACCAACCTCAAATCAGATGTCTATGTAAAGAAATTCGCTTTGATATTCCCCAAGCCTTTCCTTATATCCAATCTTAAGGCTAATGACGATAAAACCGAAGTAGCTCCGATTGTTACCGAAACTGACGATAAAATCAACCTTGAGCTGGAATTCAGCGATCCAAAAACAGGCCGCGACACAACCAATAATTTCTATCTTAACTTTTATCAGGTTGGGCTGTTCCAGCAAAGCGGAAACATCTGGGAAGTAATCCTGCCGACAATGCAGGACAAGGAACAATCAACCTATCAGGCAATTGTCAATCTACCAGCCGGCACTGACAAGAAAATCTCGATCGCCAAACCAAAACCCGATCTCAATAATGGCAGTCAGATGGTCTGGAATAACCCGTCAACAAGGACCATCTATGCTGTATTCGGAGACAGGCAATACTATCAAACCGATCTGATCTATCACCTGCGCAATCCGCGGCTCACACCGGTTTATACAGATGTAGCTTTTCCTCCTGATACTCTTTACCAAAAAATATATGTGAACTCAATTGATCCACAGCCTGCTTCTGTTTTTATAGAGGAAGACGGAAACTATCTTGGCAGGTATTACCTGAATCCCAAGGAAACAAAAGCAATTAATTTTTCCGGTGTCATCGAATTATTTTCCCAACCCAGAGAAGAAATGAAGCCTATCCTTAGGTCCACAATAATTCAGCAAAAGAAATATCTGTTGAATGAGTCAAAATACTGGAAGCTTGATAATCCCGAAGATTTCCCAAAGATCAAAACACCGGAGGAAGTTTATTCTTATGTAACCAGTAATTTGACCTATGATTTCAGTAAACTAAAAACCGATAACGAAAGGCTTGGAGCAGCAAAAGCCCTTTTATTTCCCGACAGGGCAGTCTGCATCGAATTTTCCGATCTTTTTGTCGCTCTTGCCAGAGAAAAAGGTATCCTGGCCCGCGAAGTGCAGGGATATGGTTTCAGCCAGGACAGCCGCTTAAGACCATTATCACTGACATCGGATATACTGCATTCGTGGCCGGAGTATTACGATCAAAAAAACGAGCTCTGGATGGCGGTTGATCCTACGTGGGAAAATACATCGGGAATCGACTATTATTCATCGCTTGATCTCAACCACGTCGCTTTTGCGATTCATGGTAAGCGTCCTGATTATCCTGCCGCAGCAGGAATGTACAAACTTGAAGATACGCAGGATATATTAATCAAACCGATTAAGACAAAACCCGACGACCGGATCGCCATCGTCCTTGACTCGATCGCTCTTGCAGAAAAAATAAATGACAGTAATAACTACACTCTCAAATTCAAACTCAGAAATAACAGTAATATCTTCGTCAACAATATTGAATATAGGATTGAAGCTGATGGATTAACCTTAAATCCGTCGACTGCAAAATTCCTGACCATGCCTCCGTTTGAAACAAAAGATATTGAAATCAAGTATCAGGCCAGGAATAAAAACATTCAATCCGTATCCAGCTTAAAAATATTCCTGAACGATAAGGAAATGTATACTGCGTCTGTTAAAATTACTCCGTATTATTATGAAATAGCTTTGGTAGGCGCACTAGTTCTCCTCGGAGTATTAGTCCTTATATTATTGCTGAGAATTTTAAAAAGAAATTAGAAATATTCGTGAAGTTAAGTTTCCTCATATGTTTATCAGAAATCTTAAAAAAGATATTCAAACCCTCTTACCTATTACGGGAATATATATTTTTTATAAAAAAAATAAGCCGGTATATATCGGTAAATCGGTAAATATTAAAGCCCGGCTATTATCGCATCTTGAGAATTCAAGATTCGACAATAAAGAAAGGGCAATCACAGATACCAGTGACAAAATTGAGATAATTTCCACTGAAAATGAATTCAAAGCACTGCTGCTTGAATCAAAGCTGATCAATCAAAACCAACCCCGATATAATAAATCATGGAAAGACGATAAAAGCTATCTTTATATTAAAATCACTGTTAAAGACAAATATCCCAAGATCTTCCTAGTACGCAAAGAAAATGATCACCGATCAGTATATTTCGGACCGTTTTCAGGACGAAATATTGCTGAAGAACTGCTGAGGGAAATAAGACGGGTAATTCCTTTTTGCACCCAAAAGAAGTTAACCAAAAAAGCGTGTTTTTATCACAAAATCAATCTCTGCGATCCCTGTCCGAATTCAATTGAAGCAACCACCGATAAAGAAGAGAAAAAGCTGCTAACTGCTCAGTACAGAAAGAATATTAGAAATATCCTGGCGATTTTTAAAGGTCGATCCGAAATAGTGATCAACGATTTAAAAAAACAGATCAAACTGTCTTCGGCCAGCGAAGACTACGAATCGGCAATTAAACTGCGTAACCGATTATTCTATCTTGAAAGAGTAATCAGCCAGAGAATAGGAATTGACAATAATCAGGACGCTGTACCTTACGTCGACCGGATCAGAGATCTACTTGATATATTAAACCATTATTATCCTGACTTAAACTCTTTAGAAAGAATTGAAGCTTATGATATTTCAAATCTAAATTTCAAAGAAGCAACCGGATCAATGGTAGTCTTCAGAAACGGGGTTTCCGATAAAAGCCAATACCGTAAATTTAAAATTAAAAACAACCGATTAGACTCTGATTTTTTTATGATAAACGAAGTTATAAGCAGACGCTTTAAAAATAACTGGCCAAAACCTAACTTAATTGTTATTGACGGAGGAAAACCCCAGATTAGAATACTGCTTGCAGAAATGAATAAAATCCAAAAGGAAAACAATATTCCAATTATTGGTATTGCAAAAAACCCTGATCGGTTAGTAATCGGTATAAGGGATTTGCCGACCGTCAAATTACGGTTGGACAGGCCAGGACTCAATTTAATCCGGGAAATGCGTGATGAAGCCCATCGCTTCGCCAAAAAATACCACTTGGTTTTAAGGGAGAAAAAATTATTGCTATAATTAATTTATGTTTAAAAAACTATTCAGGATGGTAGTGTTTTCCGCTTTGGCAATCCTCCTAACCCAGCTATGGAATAAAGGCTTTATTTTCCAGCTAAATATCAGAAATCTGCTAATTTCATCAGTGATTATCGCTTCAATATATTACCTGATTGTTCCTCTTGCCAAGAAAGTACTCTTTCCTTTCAATATTCTAACCCTGGGTCTGCTGCCGACATTAATCTACTGTTTCCTGTTTTACTTTTTTACCTTAAAAGCCGGCTGGATCGAGATAAAACCATGGTCGTTTATAAAAACCCCGATAAGCTATCCGATAAATGTTATACTATCTGCTGTATCAATCTCGAGCTTAATAAATTTAATGGAATTTTTATTATGAAGAATATACTTTTGGGAGTAAATATATTTCTAAGTATTCTGATAACTATTTTTATCCTTATACAAGGTAAGGGGGGAGGACTGGGAAGCGCTTGGGGCGGAGGAGGTGAGATGTATCAGACCAGAAGAGGCATTGAAAAAGTTACCTTACAATTGACGGTAGTATTTATCGTCATATTTTTTATTGCCTCTGCAATCAATCTGTTTATAAAATAATAGTAATTTCTTTATCTATTCCTTATGGCTGAGCGAAATAAGATCAGATATTATTATTGGCTGATACTGGAATTCCTTCGTAAAAATGTAAAGCTGATTATTATAACTACTTTAATCAGTTTTTTTGTGATTATAAGCGCTATTTCTATCTTTCCTTATATTGAGACGAATATTTCGCAAAAAAAAATCGTAATGGGAATAATCGGTCAACATGATGTGAATAATCTTCCGGACGAGATAACTTCAAGACTATCAAACGGATTGATATTCATTAATGAGAAGGGGGAGACGCTTCCTGCATTGGCTTCTTCATGGGAAATAAAAGATAACAGCAGAGAATATAGATTCCATCTTAAAGATAATCTTACCTGGAACAGCGGCAAGTATTTCCTCGCTTCGGAGATTAATTACAATCTTAAGGATGTCGAAATGAAGGTGGTTGATGCGAGAACCGTATATTTCAAACTTAAGAAACCTTTGCCGATATTCATTACCTACTTAAAAAAACCGATTATCAGATATCCGCTGGATGGAGTAGCAGGCTTCTATAAGGTAAAAAACTTGCGCTCTAAATACGGAAACTTGGTCGAGCTTCAGCTGGAGCCGAATAAAAAAGGACTTCCGATTCTCGTCTACAAATTCTTTAACAATGAATCTGAAATTATTACCAGCTATAAGAAAGGTGAAATTAACCAGATGACAGTGACCAAGAAATCCATTGCTGATGTTTTTACCCAATGGAAAAACACCAGTGTTAATAAAAACATTGATTATTCCAGTTTGCTAACGATCTTCATGAATCACGATAACCCGCTGCTTAAAGACAGGGAAATCAGACAAGCAATAAGCGAATCGCTAAACCGGAACTTATACCATGAGGCAGGTGAACCGGCTGTCGGTCCGATTCCGCCTATTTCCTGGGCTTTCTCGTCGAACTTAAAACAACCTGTATATAATCCTGAGGCAGCAGAAAAGATCTTAAAAAAAACTTTTACCGGTAGCAATTCGGCGGAACTAAATTTTTACACTTATTATGATTATCTTAGTATTGCGGATAAAGTAATTGAAGATTTAAAAAAAGTCGGAGTTAAGATAAATTTGAATATTATCACTTATGAAACACCGAAAAACTTTGATCTGCTGATGGCCTTCTGGAAAGTACCATACGATCCAGATCAGTATTTTTTCTGGCATTCAACCCAGACTCAGGGAAATATCGGAAATTATAAAAACGTCAAAATAGATAAGCTGCTGGAAGACGGAAGAAGTACAACTCTTCCGGACGAAAGAAAACAATATTATTATGATTTCCAAAAAACAATGGCTGATGATCAGCCGGCATTATTCCTATATTTTCCGTATATTTATACGATTAAAAGAAAGTGATATAATTTATTCATAAACGTTTAAACGTTGATACAAATTACTAAGTCCTAATTTATAATTTTAAAAAGAGCAAATCTGCGAAGTTTAAGTATTATGGTTATTGGGATGTTTTTATTTAACTAGTAACTATTAACTATAAACTGTTAACTACTTACTAGCCGCGGTGGTGAAATGGCATACACGCAGGACTTAAAATCCTGTCTCGCAAGAGGTGAGGGTCCGACTCCCTCCCGCGGCACAAGAAAATAACAGTACGAATAGGAAATCTACTAATTAAGGGAATAACTCAGGATGAAATTCCTGAGCTTTGTAAACTGCTGTTTTAGTTGCCTGAGCTTCTGCTTCTTCCTCTCTTTCTTTTTGAGCTTCTTCACCATTGGCTCTTTGTATTGCAGCTCTTGCTGAGGATTCAGCATCCAATAGTAGTTGATATGCTTCGTCATATAGTCCGGCTTCTGCTTTTTGTTGAGCTGATGTAAATCTGTCAACGCAGTAGAAATCAAAATCATTATGTGGAAAAACAGTAACTTGGTGCCTAGTAATTTCACGATCGCTATACTCAATTAATTCATTCATTTCTTTTACTTTTGCCGCCCAACCTTGTCTTAAACTCTCTAAACGCTGAACCTCAGATATGACAAACTCAGCTCTTGCGGTAACGCTATCAACTTTATTAGAAGCATTAGTGACGTCATCCCTAGCTGCCTGATAATTTTGATTTTCAATGGATCCGTTAGTTAATGCTTGAGACAATAAAGTCCCAGATGCTGAAAGATCATCTTGGGAAGATGCAATTGAATTTGCAAGTTCATCTATTACTTTTTGATTATGGTAAGAAGCCAGAGATCCTAATGATGATTGGGCTACCTGAATCGTATCTGCAGCTTTTTTTACTTTTCCCGGTAACTCCTGAGACTTGGCAGTAAACTCATTATAAGCAACTATCTGCTGATCTACGGACTCATTTGCCCATCTTGATAACTGTAACGATTTATTTGCACCTTCATAAGCTCTGATGAAGTCGACATGGTCGCCATCAGCTTGTGTTCTTTTTTTTACTTGCGCAATAGTATCAGCCGCTTTTCCCTGTAAATCTGATGCATAAAATAATGATCTGTCTTTACTAAATCGTGGGTCTTTGCTTGTTTCGTCAATATATAATTCACTTTTAACTGCTTGCGATTCAGCATCAGCAATTGCTTCTTTATATCCGCTTCGAGCTTCTGTCATGGCGTCAACACTGACATCAACCTCTTTTAAAATTAGCTCCGCTGCTTCTCTGTAATTGTCAGCTTGTTGCAAGTCAACTAATACTTGACCGTAATTACCTCTGCAGGATCCACGCGCCATTTGCTGTGCCTGGCCTGTTAATGTTGCGGCTCTTGCATATTGTACGTTAGCATCTCTTAATTCATGTCGTTGTAGAGCAACGAGTACCGATGGATAATAAGGCGTTTCATCATGAAGCTGCCCCCGAATATGGTCATATACCTGATGTGTCTCCTGCAGTTCTTGAATATTGAGATTTACTTCTGCCTGCAGGCTATTACAAAAACTTGAAGAGCAACCTAACAAAGCAATTGCTAATAACACTGACATAAGCAGTCTTGATCGATAATGTTCTTTTCTTTGTTCCATACTATTATTATAGGATATTTAGTGCTATTTTTCAATAGGAAATTGATCTATTATGAAGTAAATTATATTATTTTGATATATATATTTCTGCCTCTTGCAGTATCTCATAAACCTGCCCAAGAGTAGGTAAATTCTTAATTTCAGGAAGCGTAAACCAGCCATAATCAGTAGCTTCATTGTTGAGCTTTATTGACTGGTCTTTCGTAAGTCTCTCACATAAATAAATAAAGAAAATTGCTTGCCAATTGGAAGCTATTTTTGTAAATATTTTGGGGATAAACTTGATGATTTTTACATCCAGACCAAGTTCTTCTTTCGCTTCACGGATGAGAGTCTTCTCGGGTGTTTCATCGAACTCAACAGTACCACCAGCCAACTGCCATAAAGTTCCGTCAGACGCTTCGTCTTTGGCCCTTTTAGTTAGGAGATATTTATTGTTTTCTTTAATAACTACGATACACACACAAATTATTTTTTTCATAACTGGTTGGTATTTTCTTTCTGTTAATCACTGTGTTGGAAACAAATTCTAGAGTGAGCTCGGGCGGACTCGAACCGCCAACCTACTCCTTAGAAGGGAGTTGCTCTATCCAATTGAGCTACGAACTCAGTTCATTATATCTTCTTACTTGAGCCTGGACGCAGATTTGAACTGCGGACCTACTGTTTATTCCAGCAATATCTTGCCGTCCACTGGAGCCGTCTGTCGGATTTGAACCGACGACCTGCTGTTTACAAAACAGCTGCTCTACCGCTGAGCTAAGACGGCTAGAAATGCGGGATCCCGTAGTAGTAAGCTAATTCTATCAAATTAGCTACTTACTACTGGAACAAAACAGCTGCTCTACCGCTGAGCTATCCAGGCAAATATTTAGTTTAAATGTTTACTATCTGGTCCTCCTAATCTTACCTCAAAACTTAAATCTTCGCTACCTGCCTGTCGGCAGACAGGTTCGCTCGTCGTTTTGAGGTGCGATTATAGGAGGACTAAGAAACTCTAACCCGATAAATCGGGAAGAGTTTCTACGGTGCCGGGGAGAGGACTTGCTCAACTGTCCGTTTCTAAGTGACAAACGAGGATTACGGACAGTTAGTCCCGCCAATTTTGGCGGGAAACCTTTTTACACCTGTTTATTTAAAAGTGCTTAAAATCTTGTGCCGGGGAGAGGACTTGAACCCCCACGGATTGCTCCACAGCCTCCTCAAGACTGCGCGTATACCAATTTCGCCACCCCGGCTAAAAACCAGCCAATAGCATATTGTTGTTAGCTATTTGCCATTTTATCTAGCTAAAATTATATCAAAGATTAAAGCCAAGAATAAAGTAAGTATATTAAGATAAAAACGTCCACCAGACTCCCGAGGTCGTGGTGCACTAATAGGAAACTTTATAGTAATTCAGGTTGGGTAGATTTAATTTTAAGATGATGCAGTGCCTTGGGAGTAAGAACACGACCGCGAGTAGTTTTTTTGATAAATCCAAGCTGCAACAGATATGGCTCTATAAACTCCTCTATGGTTCGTTTATCTTCTGACAAAGACGATGCAATAGTTTCTACTCCTAATGGAGTATTCTGGAATTTACTGCCAATAAGATACAGGTATTTGATATCAATATCTGACAATCCAACAGCATCTATTTCGAGCATTAAAAAAAGATTTCTGAGCAGTTCTTCACCAATTTCCTTATATTTTCCTAACTGAATAACATCACGGGCTCTTTTAAGAATGCGATTAGCTATCCGCGGAGTCCTACGGGCACGTTTAGCTATTTCATTGGCAGCCATATCGCTGATTTTAATATTCATTATCTTGCATGAGCGTTTGATAATTTCTTTCATCTCGTCTTCGTGATAAAAATTCAGCCGTAATAAAAGACCAAATCGATCGCGCAGAGGGGCGGAAAGTAATGCCAGTTTAGTAGTAGCACCGATAATTGTGATTTTCGGAACAGGTAACCTGACTGTCCGGGCTGACGGCCCCTTACCAATAACAATGTCCAGACAATATTCTTCCATAACCGAATAGAGCATTTCTTCGATATTCTTTGGAAGACGGTGAATTTCGTCAATAAACAATACATCTTTATCTTTAAGGTTAGTCAAAATGGCTGCCAGATCCCCGCTTTTTGAAATGGCTGATCCTGAAGTAACTTTTATATCTCCAATAAGTTCATTGGCAATAATATAAGCTAGGGTAGTTTTGCCTATACCCGGAGGTCCGTAAAAAAGAACATGTTCTGACGGTTCGCCTCTTTTTTTAACAGCATTAATAAAAAGAGATAATGTATCGATCACATTTCTTTGTCCGATGTAATCACTAAGTTTCTGGGGACGAAGATTAAGATTCTCTTGTTGAGAATTTACTTTAGGCATAGAAAGATTATAACATAGAATGAATTAGTCAAAGCTGGTCGAAGTTGGTTTAATTGGTTGAATTAGTTAAAAGCTGGAAAAGTATATTACTTATGGGTGAGTAGCTGGATGGATTTTTTTATTTTTTCTTCAATTGACAGACTTTTGTCAATTCTTGTCAGAATTTTCCTCGATTCATTATTGTTAAATCCTAAAGAGCTTAAAGCGGCAATCACCGTCTGATCATCGTCAGACAACGACATCTTTTCAAATACGAATTCAGCTTTTAGTTTCTGAGAAAGCTCGAGAATAATTTTCATAGAAGTTTTCTTGCCAAGACCGGGTATTCGAGTAAAAAAATCAACATTATTGTCCTTAATTGCGGTAATGAGTTCATCAATCTTCGAAAATGAAATAACCAAATAGGCGGTTTTCGGACCAACACCGGAAACAGTTAAAAGCAGTTTGAAAAATTGGTACTGATTTTTTGTTTCAAATCCAAAGAGTACTAATGCATCATCACGAACCTGTAAGTATGTATAAAACTCTACCTCAGATAAAACAGGATTGTCACTGATTATCGCCGGGGTTAAAAAAAGACGATAGAAAATTCCTGCAGTAGTCTCAATATAACCAATGTTGCCTTCAATCTCTGCGAGCTTACCTTTTATCTTGCCGATCATAGTTGTAAGTATAAGTATATAACGAATTCTAAGAATTATTCTGTTACTAATTAAATGGATATAGTCTTGTATATTTTAAACATATGTAATTTAAGCTTTTTTTAGTTTTAGTAAAGGTATTAGAGTTGGATAAAATGATCAATATGTTAATTAGATTGCTAACATAGGCCACCAGACTCCCGAGGTCGTGGTGGGAAGAAAAGGATAAGACAAAGAAAGATAAGTGAATGAACTTATGAATCTACGATTTTGAGTTCTTCTTTTTCGATGCGCCAGAGACGGTTGTATTTGGCAACACGTTCTCCACGGGACAGGGCGCCGAACTTCACAAAATCCGCTTGAACGGCAACAGAGAAATCAGCCAGGAAGGTATCGTTGGTTTCGGCTGAGCGCTGTGAAACAATGTAACTGAAATTATTTCTTCTTGCCATATCAATAACTTCAAGATTCTCGATTATTGTGCCAAGCTGATTCGGTTTGATAACAATCGTGTTGCAGCTTTTTTCTTTAATGGCTCTTGCCAGCCTATCCTTATTACTCGATAATAAATCATCACCGGCAAGATACATCTCATGAGAAATGGTTTTTGATAGTTTGTTCCAATACTCCCAGTCGTCCTGATTCAGCGGATCTTCAAGAATAAGAATGGAGTAGTTGGTTACCAGTTTATTAATAAAATCCATATATTCATCTATTTTCAACGGAGATGATTTATCTTTTATAAAATAACGTTCGTCTTTGAAAAAATACGATGCCGCCACATCAACCCCCATAAAAATATCCAATCCAAGGCGAAGATTCCGCTGATTAATGGTTTCCTTGATCACTTCAAGAGCGTCGGCATTAGTCATCAGATTCGGGGTAAATCCACCTTCATTACCGACTGAAATATTGGCGCCCCGATATTCAAGGACATTTTTCAGCTGATAAAAAATCTCCAGACAGGTCTGCATTGACTTATTAAAACTATATGAAGATGATGGGATTAGTTGAAATTCCTGAAACTCGAGATTGTTATTGGAATGCTTACCGCCATTAATAATACTGAAAACCGGAATTGGAATTCTTTTGATTTCAATTTTAGTTTTATATTGCTTTTCATAAAGTTGATTAAGGTAGATATACAGTGGGATACCGCTGGCTGCTGCAGCTGCTTTAGCAACGAGCTGGGAAATAGCCAATGTTGTATTGGCTCCGAGTCGATTTTTGTTCTTAGTACCGTCTGATCTGATTAGCCAGCCATCGATATCTGCCTGTTTTTCAGGAGACGCTCCAACCAGTTTCGGGCCGAGCAAGTCGTTAATATAAGACACGGCTGTAAGTACGCCAAGCCCATTAAATCTCTTGGGGTCATTATCTCTCAATTCAACTGCCTCATATTTGCCAACTGATAAGCCGGAGGGAATCGAGGTGCTTACAAGTAAACCGTTATCTAAAACCAGTTCCGCCTCGATGGTCGGATACCCATTGGAGTCAATGATTTCGAATGCATGAATGGATTTGATTTTGGCCATTTTTATTTATTTTTCTTAATTTCGTCAAAGTGTTTCTTTTCAATATGGTAAATTAACTCTCTGGTACGTTCTATTGCGTCAGGGTTGACTGAGACACTGGTAATTCCGGCTTTTACTAATTTCTCAACTAAGTCCGGATAATCAGAGGCTGCCTGACCGCAGATAGAACAGGTGATACCATTAGCGCTGCAGGTCTTCACAATATATTCCAATGTTGATTCAACGATCGGTGTTCTTTCATCATAAATATTGGCGACTTCCGGATTGTCCCGATCTACTCCCATAAGCATCATCGTCAGATCATTGGTACCGATAGAAACACCGTCAATTCCAACTTTTATAAATTCCGTCAGGCTCAATGCACATGATGGGACCTCAACCATAATCCAAAATTTGAATCCCGGTAAATCAAACAAACCGTATGATTTGACAATCTCCTTAATCTTAATTACCTCCCAGGGCGCTCTTACAAACGGAATCATCAGATGAAGATTACGATAGCCCATATCCCAAACCTTTCTGATTGCCAGAAGCTCCAAACCAAAGATGTCCGGATTGGCAATATAACGTGAAGCTCCCCGGTATCCTAACATCGGATTTTCCTCGTGAGGTTCATAACGTTTGCCACCCTTGAGATTAACATACTCATTGGTTTTAAAATCCGTTGCCCGGTAAACCACCTGCCGTGGAGTAAAAGGCTTAACGAATTTAAGCATATCTGTAGCCAACATATTAATAAAAATGTGCTCTTTTTTAAGACGGATATATTCTTTGGGATGAGTGCCAATATCTGCTATCATGAATTCTGCCCTTAAAAGACCAATTCCGTCTACATCTCTTTTGGCGATTGATTCGGCCTTTTCAACCTCAGCCAGATTAACATACACTTTGGTTAAGGTATGATACTTTTTGTAATGATGAACTGTCTGACTGGAAAGTTTTTTAGTCGAATAAACTGCTCCCTTGAAAATCTCTCCGGTTGAACCGTTGACAGATATAATCATATTGTCCTTCAGTTTTGTGGTTGCTTTCTCAGTACCAACAACAGCCGGCAAACCAAGCTCCCGGGAAACAATGGCTGCGTGCGATGTCCTCCCCCCACGCTCAGTTACTATTGCTGCTGCTTTTTTCATTGCCGGAACGTAATCAGGATTAGTCTGGGGAGCAACAAGAATATCGCCTTTTTTTACCCGGTCAATTTGACGGGGAGAAGGAATTATCTTAACCGGACCAACTGCTATTCCGGGAGATGCCGGAGCGCCGGTAAGAATAGGAGTCGGGGCTGTTGCCGACTGGAATTCGCTGTTTTCGTTTTTCATCTCGTTATCAATTTTTTTTATCGTGGTTATCGGCCTTGACTGTACGATAAATGTCTTGCCGGCTTCAATCGCCCATTCGATATCCTGAGGAAAAAAATAATGATGCTCAATCTCTTTAATTACCAAAGCTAGGTCAATAATCTCTTTATCAGTCAATTTAGGCAAATAGCCTTCACCTTTGTTCAGACGAATCTCCTGATTGCCAACCCCCGCCTTAATAAACTTCAGATTCTGGAACTGAATATCCTTCTTCAGGATAACGAATGAGCGCTTATCAACTTCATAGTGATCGGGTGTAACCTTGCCCTGGACAATATACTCACCCAAGCCAAAGATCGCTTCAATCACAATTTTATTTTTGTCGTTCGTTACCGGGTCTATACTAAATGCTATACCTGATTTTTCCGATTCTACCATCCGCTGAACAACAGCTGCCAGTCCAACTCTAAAATGATCAAAGCCCTGCTCGTGACGGTAATAAATAGCTCTTTCTGTAAATAACGACGCCCAGCAATCCTTGACTTTTTTTAACAAGTGGGTTTCACCCCGGACATTAAGATAAGTATCCTGCTGGCCGGCAAAAGAAGCGTTAGGAAGATCCTCAGCAGTTGCCGAAGACCTGACGGCAACCAGCGGTTGTTTGTAAAGATGTTTAATATGGTGATGAACCTGTCTGAGAAAACTCATTTTTTTTGTGAGATATGTTTCTTCCTTAAGGCAAAGCAGATCATAAAATTTTACAATTTCCTTAACAATATTAACCGGCATTTCCGACTGCCTGATTAAACTTTGGATGTGTTCGGATGATTGTTTTAATTCATGAGGATTATCACAGTTGGTTATACTGATGATCTCCTTAATCTTACGGCTGAGATTGGACTCCTTGAGAAAGTCAAAGTAGGCATTAGATGTAACCACAAAACCATAGGGAATAGGCAAATTGGCATTGGTCATCTCGCCAAGATTAGCTCCTTTACCTCCGACTAAACCAACATCATGTTTCCCGACTTCTTCGAACCAGACAATATTCTTTTTGTGAGACATACTATTAATGAATTGCTAATTTCTAATGTCTAATTGACCTCATTCATAGTTAATCCAATTAAATAACTAATCTAATCGATTAATCATATAGAAACTCAATTTCTTTGGCCTTTAATTAAATATACAATATATTAAAAAGCGAATGCAAGAAGAAAAATATAGATTTTAAAGATAGATAAATTATTCTTCCAGCTAATTAATACTATAAGATATTTATATGATATAATAATTGACTATAAGTTATGGAAAAAAAACATCCAAGTCCACTTGAGATCATTCCTGAGATCATTCCTGTGGCAGCGTTATTTTTGGCTGCTTTACAAGGATGTGCCGGTAACAACCAGCAACCTGAACGTCCAGTGATAAAAGGACCAATTTCAGCTGTATTATCTAATAGACGATCATTGGATGTTCCTTTAACTATAGTTGGATCATCCGGGAAGCTTCAGGCTGCATCGAGTATAGCGAATGATGAAGGAATTCCCTTGCCACTAGATATTGCCCGCACGAAGATTATCAAAAGAGGTAACGATTATTTAGTTCAGATAAATTTGGATAATGCGGATGAAATGGTTTATCTGGTCAGTGTTGAAGCAAAAAGCTGTAATAAAAGTGCCTGTTCAGATGAAGCAACCATACAATTTCCATTTGCCTATGACAAAACCGCTCCGAGTGTGGTGATAACTGATTTGAGTCACAGAGATGGACAATACAATTATGCCTTATTAGTGAGAGATAATTTCGCTGGAACATGTAAAGTAGAAATTGATGGAAACAGATATTCTGTTGAGGTTGGCAAAATAAAGTATATCAGCACAGGTGCAAAACGGTTCGGCAAACATTCAAGCACAGTAAAATTAGAGGATGAAGCGGGAAATTCAACAACAACATTTCATACTACTGATTATAAAAGTCCGTCTCTACCATGTACTGCAACCTATACTGATGGATTGCTGGATGTTAGCTGTATTTCAAACGCTGTTGACGGTACTATTACACATATTGATTTTTTTCAAAGAACACTACCCTTAATGAGTGAATTAACTGCTAGCATCATTGGCGATCAAGGAACATTAGCAGTAACAAAAAAAGGAAAGGGTGTATTGGTGTTTCATGTAACAACAGGTGATGGAATTGAATATACACAAAAAATTAAAGTTGATGAAATACCCGGATACCCGAATATCTACAATATTGAGCTTACTGTTGCTTTCATTGCAAGTCTTTTAAGTGCCCAATCTCTCATTAAAAGAAAAAGAAATTCTATTTTGCGTCATCAAATTAGGGACCATCTTAACGAACAAGGTTTTTTAACTGAAGAAGAATTAAAGGTATATGTGAACACGGTTCCTCAACGCGATAAGGATACTCAAGCGCTTTTATCTATGGCAAAAAATTATAACAGATTATTACATAAGTTAAGCCTGTATGGTCCTGATAATCAACCACTGGCGCCTGATGAAGTAATCAGAGTAGTCAGACGTTTTAAGGACGTCTTAAGTTGTTCAAGGTTGCCTGCAGAATTCAAAACAAAGGTAAGGGAATTGCTCAAAGTTAAAGTAACTGAATTTGACTCAATACTTGCGAACGATAGTCGCGGAAGTTTTTATAGTGATGAATATAAAAAATTGCTGGAAGGATTAAATTTATAATCTAATTAAACTTATAGTAATATAAAAATATTACTGAATTGTCTTATATTAAAATATTTGCTATTTATTATATTTCGTGTATAATAACCTATAATTTAATACTATTATATGGCATTAGTTGATGTTTACCGGAGATTAAAGGGAATTGGCCCGAGTGTTAGAACTAGAGATCTAATCTATAGGGATTACATCGCATCAATTGAATTTTACGACCCTCAACATTGGGCAAGAATGATAGGTACCCTTGTGACTACTGACGGCAGTGCGCCAGGCGAACCATATGACCAGTCGACCCATATACTTAGCCACATGTCTTTTATAAGAAGGAAAGTTGTAAATTCTGATCCGGCAAATGTACAAGCTCCATATATACAAGAAGCTGAAAATGCTTTAATACCTGCAATCAGATCGGAAAGAAGACCAAGGGTATTTGAGACTTTAGCTGGTTTGCTTAACGGTCTTGATGCTGATGATCTGGGATCTGGAAGTGATCATACAGGACAAACCGGTTGGGATGAAAGATTTGCACAAGATCTTGCAACGATTATTGATAGACATAAATTTGTTCATGAAACCGTTGCCTCACTCGCAGATAGAGATATTGGAATTGGAACACCAAAGGGTGATGCCGGTGTTAGCGGATATTTTGAGGGTAAATTGATTAGAGCATTTAGATGGGCTATAAGCCATAATAGGACTGATATTCTCAGTAATTTACGCGATATTACCGGAGATACGATAGAGAGATATATTACCCCAAGTAACACTGCTATATTACCTGAAGTTAAAAAAAGACTGGTAGGCTTAATGAAAGTTGTAGGAATAGAAGTTAAACAGAGAGATCTTCCAATACGATTACAAACAGAAGCGGATCTTAGAGATTTTTTTAAAAAAACATGGGATACCATATTTTCTCAAACTGCAGGGTCACATGGACGATCAGGAGATCTCAGCGAAGATGCTCTTCAAAGCTTCAAAGCTGCCTCTGAGTACTTTGCTCATTTATCCAAGAATGAGCAATCTACATTTTTAATGCGAATGACTGACTCTTTTATTAATTTATTTGCTGAAGGTTCTCAATATGCAGATTTAGATGGAAGAATGACTGCTTTTAGAACTGTATTAAGAATGATTTCTGACAGTGCCGTAATTGAAAGTGTCGAGGAGAGGCAAGGTACTGGAGGAGCAAAGGCAAGTAAAACAATTGATTCAGTAAGAAGATATTTTATTCAAAGAGTTATGGGTATTATACCTGATACTGATGCTTCAACAAAGATCAGGCATGGTGACATTGTAGGACTGGCTGGTAATTTTCTCGCTATTGTTCGGAATCAAGAAGACAGTTCAGTTCCTACAGATACGGAAGTGAGATTAGCCCGAATAATTGCCAGTGGTTCGGTTGAGTTAATAGCAAGAACACCAGGTGATGAGAATGCGGGTACATTTTTTCCTAGAGCTACCAGTCTTTACGAAACATTATCAAAAGATTTCTACAAGGATCCACATATATTCAACAGATTAATTTTCCTGTTTAGACTTATGTCTCCACGTGCTTACGGACAGCTTACGCATCTTATTCCCGGAGGTATTGACGAACTGAATAAAACAAGAAGAGATCCAGGAAGACACTCAAGAATTAAAGATGGAATGGGCTTTTATGCAGCACATCAAGTTTCAGGAAAATACTATCATGGCCTTCCAGAAACACCTGCTATAGATCTAATTCCTCAAATTTGCCAACAGTATCCAGATTTGAGTAAATTATGGACAACTTTATTAAAAGAAGCAGATAGATATATATATCCATCTGTAGATACTGATACATCTGAAACCGTAAGAGTAGGTCATGATCATTTATTATCAAAAGAAGAGAATGGAGTGCAATGGGCACAAGTAAGAACTGATCTTTTTACCGAATATGCGCAAGAAACATTCGGACCGCAAGGATACTTACGCAGATTGCCTGTTCTGTCTGAAGCAGAATTGGCTGATCCTAGTAAAGCCGAAGAAAGCAAGCGTCAGGTTGCCTTAGCACAGTTCACCATTATTGCATGGGGTACTATGCTCGAACCGGTAGAAGGTGAAAGCGAAAAACTAAAAAGCCCTGTTCGTGAACAATTTTTGAATTTTGTTGCTGATAGCCTATCTCATGAACCAAGAATGCCTGAGCCGATTAGAACAGCCTGTAGAAACGTATTGCAATATAATATACCGTTTTATACAACCAACGTAAGAGTTGATCCGTCTACTGGAAGAGGCGTCGGAGACGCTTCAATTATAACTGGTTTTATATCAAAAGTTACTAGTATGGCAGCTTATCAGCCAACTAGTTTCTTGTACGATTTGCGTAGAGTATTTTCTTCAATAGTAGTACATGCACCTGATGAGCCTTTTCCTCACGAACGCATTGCGTATGATCGATCGCAGATGAGAAGTCATGTAATAACATCATTTCTTCATGCGGTTGAAGTCGAGCAAAGAAGCAGAGGAGACGGAAGAAGAGGATTCGCTGTACTTGAATTACTGGGAATCGATGATCCGAGTCGTTTAGCTGCACCAAAAATTTCCTTTAACTTACGAACTGACACACCTTTGGGTTTAGCGCTCGCTATGGTACGAACCTTTTTTGGTAATGAGGAAATTGATGCTGATATTTTGGCGGATATCAGAAGAATTTATGTTGAAAATATTACTTCTGGTTTGCTCGTAGCATTTCCTAGACCACCACAATTAGTCAAATACCGTGGGATGATAGAGGAAGCAGTCCCGTCCTTACAAGGTCCAGCTGATAAATTAGCAGAACTAATCGATTTTGCAATGAAATTGCCACCAAGTTTACCACCTGATATTGAACATCTACAAAGTGAATTAAGTTCTAATATACCTAATCAAGGTTTAAATCAACAAGAATATCCGCAAATACAATTACTTGAAGCATATGCTAGACAATCTTTTTCTGATAGGTGTACAACACAAGCCAATGAGGCACTTTATGAGTTCGCCAAATTATTAGGAATTGATCCTGAAAGCAAAACAGCCTTAATGCAGGGTGTAAACGGGATACTAAGATTAGGTGACGGTCCGCTTGTGAAACAAGACCAAGATGAAATAATTACTCCAAATAAGTCTCAAGGTTCACAGGTTATTGTTGCGGGGGGTTTAGGTCAGGGTGGTTTAACAAGATTGCTAGATTTGATGCAAAAAGGTGGAAATCTGGGAGAAGCTATGAAGACATTACCGCAGATGCAAAGTGCGTCAATTGAAGCAGGTCAATTATTGATTAAAAGTGATACGGGTCCAATCGCGGTTGCAATGAATTTAAGAACACTTTCATTACAATTAACGCATGAAGCAGTAAGAGAGGCGCTGACTGCTCAACAAACATTAGTAGCTATTAGTGAAGCATTATTTCCAAATTTAAAAGCACAGGTAATTCAATTACTTCAAATAAATCACCTTTCAGCAATATCAAGTAATGAGCAGTTAGGTAAAATAGCACAAGCAAGAATAGATGTGGTAAAAGTAAAGATAGATACCCAATTAGAACCAATAAAAAGACAAATTGAATTACTTAATCGATTAACTAAAGAATTTGCGCTAGCATATAAACTTGAACAAGAAACAAGCGCAGCAAAAAGGAAACTAGTAGCAGATTTAGCCTCAGAAGATACAGCTTATAGACAGAGATTAATGCATGCTTTATTTATGGGAATTGATAGAAGACCAACCAGCAGAGGCACCATACCTCAGATCGAGGCTACTTTTTTACAGTATATGAGTACAATGGGACTGCCTACTCTTCAATCTATTGAACCAGACGAGATAAAAGCTGCTATTTTTCCTGATGAACAGATAAAGTCTAGTTGATTTTTAAAAAACTGTCTGTTATTATTACTGTTACCGATGAAAATAAATCATCCATAAGGCAGCATTGGATGCAAAATTTGCCTCCTAACAGCCTTCATAAAAAATTTATAATTCAGAATTAAGAGTTCAGAATTTTTGGTGACCAAATTTATAGCTGATTTTGAATTATAAATTAAAAATTCTGGATTCGATACAGGGGCTATAGCTCAACTGGCTAGAGCGTCTGATTTGCATTCAGAAGGTTAGGGGTTCAAATCCCCTTAGCTCCACAAGGAGAAGCCTAAAGGAATTTTAAAAGAAAAATTTAATTTACAAATTGTTAGCACATTAACAATCTGGCAGGTATTTTTTTTTGAAATAATTAACATAGTTGATGGGAGAGACAAATGCTAATGGCGGATGCCTTGGCAGTTTGGGCCGAAGAAGGACGCGTGCATAAGAGCGATATCAACGATTAGACCTTTAGCAGTCGTTTTAAATCGTTGGTTTCCGAATGGGGCAACCCTATTCTGAGTAATCAGAGTAACCCCGCCTATGGCGGGGGGGGAACCTGGTGAACCGAAACATCCAAGTAACCAGTGGAAAAGAAATTATATAAGATTCCGTTAGTAGCGGCGAGCGAAAGCGGAACAGTCTAAACCCTGACGCAAGTTGGGGGGTTGCGGGAGCTGCAATGTGAGAAATCTTTGATAAAAAAATGATCTGGAAAGGTCAACCATAGAAAGTGATAGTCTTGTATTTGAAATCAAAGGTTTTTCTAGCGGATTTCCCAAGTACTACGAGGCACGGCAAACCTTGTGGGAAGCTGGGTCGGTCACGATCCAAGACTAAATACTCAAACTGTCCGATAGTGAACTAGTACCGTGAGGGAAAGGTTAAAAGTACCCAGATGATGGGAGTGAAATAGAACCTGAAACCATTAGCTAACAAACAGACAGAGTCCTGCTTTGCGGGATGATGTCGTGCCTATTGAAGAATGAGCCAGCGAGTATTCCAATGTGCGCTTTTAGTTTAATCCCTATAAATCGGGAGGAGACTGAGCGAAAGCGAATCTGAACAGGGTGTTCATCGTGCCGTTGGAATGACCCGAAACTGGGTGAGCTAACCATGAGCAGGGTGAATTCCGGCGCAAGCTGTGAAGGAGGCCCGAACTCGTTGTCGGTGAAATGACATGAGACGACTTGTGGTTAGGGGTAATATGCCTATCGAACCCAGAGATAGCTGGTTCTCCCCGAAATATATTTAGGTATAGCCCTTCGTAAAAGTTTCTTGGGATAGAGCTACTAGATAATTCCGAAAGCCTTTGGCGATCGGGATCAACTAAACTCCTAATACAAGAAACCCCTTTCGAAGGAGTCAGGCTTGCCGGTATAAGCCGGTATAGCCGAGAGGGAAACATCCCAGATTCCCGTATAAGGTTCCAAAATGATTTTTAAGTGGAAAGGTCGTTAAGTTTCCAATACAGCAGGGAAGTTGGCTCAGAAGCAGCCATCCTTTAAAGAGTGCGTAACAGCTCACCTGAATAGTTCCCGCTTCGGCGGGATTGGAGATTTGGCGCCGAAAATGATCGGAGCTAAAGAATCTACCGATGACGGAAGGAGATACCGCAAGGTATTTTTGGTAGGGGAGCTTTCTTACTGCAGTGAAACTCTAATGTAAGTTGGGGTGGAGCGGTAAGAAGTGAGAATGCTGGCATGAGTAGTGTTTCTTCCGATTAAAACTCGGAATGCCGAATACATAAGGTTTCCTCAGCAATGTCAATCAGCTGAGGGTTAGTCGGATCTAACCCGTCCGCCAAATTTGGCGGATGAGGGATGTACAAGCCGTTAATAATCGGCTACTTTTATTAAAACGTTATCACTTGATTAATGACGAAATTTGATAACCCCGGTCTTCTATATGAGGATCTAAGTAACAAATCCTGCCTTTGGTAGGATAAGTTATGAATGTAAGTTTAACGCAAGTTAGACAATCGGGACGACTTAAGTTTCCAGGAAAAATTATTCAAGGAGTTTTGATAAAATCCGTACCTCAAACCGACACAGGTATGTTGGTAGAGTATACTAAGGCAAACGGGTAATGGTAGTTCAAGGAATTCGGCATAAAATCTGAGCGTAAGCTTTGCGAGATGCTCTGTCCCGCTTCGGCGGGATTACAACAAAAGATTGTCATGCAACTGTTTATCTAAAACACAGGTTCCTGCAAACCCCAATAGGGGAAGTATAGGAGCTGAGGCCTGTCCGGTACTGGTAAGTTAATCGCTGAGGCTGAACCCGACGAGAAATCAACGGGGAAGGTTTTGGCGCAAGCTCCAGTGAACGACAGCTCTAACCCTGAGAGTTCTAAGGTAGCGTAACCCCTTGCCGGGTAAGTTCCGGCCCGCATGAAAGGTGTAATGACATGACAACTGTCTTGAACTGCTGCCCGACGAAATTGAAATGGCTGTGAAGATGCGGCCTACCTGCACCTGGACAAAAAGACCCCGGAAGCTTTACTGAAAATAGGTATTGGTGAATGAAAATTAACTGTTGAGCGTAGGAGGGACCCCTTCGGGGGATCAATGAAACACCTCTCTTTGGTTTTTATTTACCTTATCCCGCCTAGCGGGAAACAGTACTTGTTGGTCAGTTTAACTGGGGCGGTTTCCTCCAAAAGAGTAACGGAGGAGCGCAAAGGTCAGCTTATTCCGGATGGAAATCGGAATGTAAGTGCAAACGCATAAGCTGGCTTAACTGTGAGGGCTACAATCCTAACAGATACGAAAGTAGGCGTTAGTGATCCCCCGAATCGCTGTGATAGCGGTCGGGGCTTAACGGATAAAAGCTACTCTGGGGATAACAGGCTGGTGACGCCCGAGAGTTCATATCGACGGCGTCGTTCGGCACCTCGATGTCGGCTCATCGCATCCTGGAGCTGGAGTCGGTTCCAAGGGTTGGGCTGTTCGCCCATTAAAGCGGTACGCGAGCTGGGTTCAGAACGTCGTGAGACAGTTCGGACTCTATCCAGTGCAAGCGATTAGATTTTTGAAGGGATTCTTCCACAGTACGAGAGGACCTGGAAGAGGAGATCCCTGGTGTACCGGTTGTCCTAAAAGGGCATTGCCGGGTAGCTATATCTCCACTCGATAAGCACTGAAAGCATATTAAGTGCGAAACGAACCCTAAGATTAGAAATCCGTATTAGTTTACCAGTAGATTACTGGTTTAATAGGTATCAGGTGTAAGCTTTGTAAGAAGTTTAGCCGAGATATACTAAGTAACGACTCTCCCATCAACTTTGTTATGTTATTTCATTAATTTGTGATAAGTATACATCTTCTAATTTAATAATGATTATTCTTTCACTGGATTCTGGAATCGAGAAAACCGGATACTGTCTATTTGATAAATCAAAGACAAAAACAGATCCAAGGTTAATTCAATCCGGATTAATTCTAACTTCAAAGTTAATAAAAACAGAGGAAAGACTAAAACAAATTTATTATGAGATACGTAAATTAACTAAAAAATACAGGCCAGATGTAATTGTCATAGAAGAACTATTTTTTTTTAAGAATCAAAAAACAATTGTTAGAGTAAGCCAAAGCCAAGGAGTAATTTTGCTTATTGCCTCGCTGGAAAATGTTAAAATCGAGACTTTAACACCATTAGAAGTAAAGCAATCAATTACCGGATATGGTGTTGCTGACAAGAAATCTGTTCAAAAAATGCTTAAATTGCTCTTGAAAATCGATTTTTCGAAAATGCAAGATGATGAAACAGATGCCATAGCAGTAGGACTTGCATATTGTTATCGTCTTCGCAATCAGTTACAATAATTATCATGAATTCAGTTATCCTTGTTGTACTGGATGGTTTTGGAATAGCTCCTCCTGGACCTGGCAATACTGTTTATCTGGCAAATCCACCTTTTATTAATTCGTTATTTTATACCTATCCTAACTCGCTTCTTAAAGCTTCTGGAGAATCTGTCGGATTACCCAGTGGGGAAGTCGGCAATACCGAAGTCGGACATATTAATCTGGGCGCAGGAAGAATTGTTTACCAGGATTTACCAAGAATAAACATGTCAATTGCAGACGGCAGTTTTTTCAAAAATGATGCTTTTTTAAGCGCAGTTTCCCATGTTAGAAAATATAATAGCCGCTTACATTTAATAGGATTGATCGGTGACGGAGGTGTTCATTCATCTATTGACCATCTAATCGCCTTGTTTTACTTTGCCAAAGAAAATAATATTACCGATATTTGCGTTCATGCAATTACTGATGGCCGTGATTCTCCTCCGAAGGCTACTCTTGGTTCATTAAAGAGAGTTGAAGAAAAATTAAATTCATTAGGAATAGGTAAAATTGCTTCAATTTCCGGCCGATACTATACAATGGATAGAGATTTACGTTGGGATAGAACTGAAAAAAGCTATCTTTGTTTAACCAAAGGTGTTGGTAATACTGCAACCTCGATAACGCAAGCCATATCAGAGTCATATGCAAAAAATATTACTGATGAATTTATCGAACCGACCAATATCATTGATAATGATAAACCTGTTGGAATAATCAGTGAGAATGATGCGGTCATATTCTTTAATTTCAGAATCGATCGTCCAAGACAGATTACTAAAGCATTTGTTTTGGATGACTTCGAAAATCAAGCTAATATATCATCATCATTTGATCCATATTATGCAAAATATCATAATACTCACGTGCCTCAAAATACTACATTAGCCAAACCATTTCAAAGGGGCCCGAAGATAAAAAACCTCTTCTTTGTTACGATGACTGAATATGAGAAAAATCTCCCAACTCAGGTAGCGTTTTTGCCCGTTATGGTACAGATGCCTCTAGGTAGAATAATAGCGGAAAAGGGTCTGTCTCAACTGAGAATGGCCGAATCAGAAAAAGAACGTTTTGTGACTTATTATTTTAATGGACAGCGTGAATCCCCATTTCCGTTTGAAGAACGGATTATTATTCCTTCACCGAAAGTTCCGACTTATGACCTAAAACCGGAAATGTCTGCTTATGAACTGACATCTAACTTAATCCAACAGATCCGTGTTGGTAAGTATCCTTTTATTCTTATTAATTTTGCTAATCCGGATATGGTTGGTCATACAGGAAATATTCAAGCTACAATACAAGCAATTAAAACTCTTGATAATTGTCTGGCAAAAATTGTTAATGAAGCGGTCCAGGCGAAATATTCCTTAATTATTACCGCTGATCATGGAAATGCTGAACAAAAAATTAATCCACAAACAGGGGAAATATCAACCGAACACACTAATAATCAAGTGCCTTTTATTGCAATAAAAAAAGAATTTGAAGGTAAGTTTGTTAAACTTCAAACTGGTATTTTGGCAGATATCGCGCCTACAATATTGGCGCTGATGGAGATCAGTAAACCCGAATCAATGACAGGAAGAAACCTGCTTGAGGAATTAAGGATTAATTAGCTCCTATTTTAGACAATATTTTCGCTGCATATCTGGCGCCACGATTCATAGACTCTTCGATATTCTGTGTGACCAGATATCTGGAAATAAATCCGGCAGTGTAAGCATCACCAGCTCCTGTTGTGTCAATAATTTTATAAGGTTTAATGGCTTCCTGATAAAAAACTTTATCGTTAGTATAAGAATAGCTGCCATTTGATCCTTCGGTTATTATAATTATTTTATTGTCGAATAATCTAAATGGTTTAATAATATTGGTTTTAAAGTTAATTTTTTCATAATTCTGCTTTGTTAATTCCGCAAACTCATGACCATTGATAATTAAAATGTCGATTTTTTTTATTAAGTTATCTAGCTGATCTATTGGTCTTCGGCAGTCTTTAACACCAAGATTGACAAATGTTAAGATTCCATTCCTCTTAACATTAGATAATATATCGATTCTCTCTGTTAATGAAATATCTGGCAAATTACCTAAATACAAGGCTTTAGCATTGGTAACTTGTTTTAATACTTCCTTATCATTGATAAGATTTTGATGTAAAGATGCAAAATGGATAATTGATCTTTCACCAGTTTCTGTCAGTAAAATCGAGGAGACGTTATAATAATCATCCTCAATCTGGCAGTAATCATGATGAATTCCTTCATTTTCAAGTTTTTCATGAATAACTTTCTTAAAACTATTTTTTCCTATTTTCCCCAGAACTGACGCTTTTAAACCGTATTTTTTTACTCCGATGGCCACATTAACAGCTCCACCCCCAATACTCTCGTAAAAAAAATCAGGAGAATATTTACCACCAATAGCCAGCTGAAAACGGTTATCCTTATAAGTTAACGATTTACCTCTAAAATAAAGGTCCATACTGATACTTCCTAAACAAATTAAGTCAAACATATTGAAATACTAATTTGTATTTAAGCATAAATTAATTTTTTCTTCCAAAACCTTAGCTACAATACTATCAGCGTATTCCAGTATATTCACAGGAATAATATCCTGAGGATTATTTTTCTGATAATCTTTAATCCCATTTGACCAGGCTAATCTCAGCTCAGTATTAAAGTTGATCTTAATAACACCATGCTGAAGAGCTCTGGCTATTTCGTCTTTAGCGATACCTGACCCGCCGTGTAAAACAAATGGGATTCTTGTCTGGCTCGAAATTTCATCAAGAATTTTAACATTTAACTTTTTATCAAGGTTTGACAAACCATGATAACTTCCGAATGAACACGCTAATAAATTAACATTGGTTTCCTTGACATACCGTATGGCTTCCTCGGGATCAGTCAGAATGCTTTTACCCATAGTTTCATCGCTTATTTTTGAAGCACCACCGATAACGCCAACCTCTCCTTCAACCGAAATATGTTTTTCCTTTGCCTGGTTAATAATTTCCTTAGTTTGTTTAATATTTTCTTCAAGCGGAAGATGTGAGCCGTCAAAATGTATGCAGTCATAACCGGAACTGATTGCCTTTGCTATAATATCGATCGACTTTCCATGATCTAGATTCAGTAACACCGGATAACCTTGATTTTTTAAACCACGGACAATACCCGTTACCACTTCCATAGTCTGAAAGGTTAACTCTCTTTCCGATGTTGAAAGCAGGCAATAGTGTTTTTTCTCTTTGACTTTTTTCGCAGCCGTTAACGCCACATCGGCTGTTGTAAAGTTAAAACTGGGGACAGCTTGGTGATTTGACCAGAGTCTCGTAATAAGATCGAATATATTCATCAATAACAATAATAAATTACTTGATTAATAATTGCAAATATGAGTATTACCCTGATATTTGTTAAAATTAACTCATGCTTACGATTATTTGTGGTGAGGATAATATAGCTTCACGCGCTTATCTTAATCAACTAAAGGATAGCTACATTAATAAAAATTATGAAATAAGAGAAATTCAGGCTAAGGATATTACCGAACTTACGCATCAGATTCTAGATTCACCATCACTTTTCGCCAATCAGTGTGTTTATATTACGGAAAATCTGCAAAAAAAGCTTTCGCGGAAATCAAATAAATCAGTATTTGAATCAATCGAAGCCTTTGTAAACAAAGAGGGTGTCTTGATTGATTGGGAAGACTCTGTTTCGGCAAGAGAAATAAAGTTTAAAAAATATACGATCTTAAAGGAATTTAAGCTTTCTCAGAGTATTTTCAAGCTGTTAGACGCATGTTATCCGGAAAATTTAAGTAATTTCCTGAGAATTCTTGATTTGATTGTCGAGAATAATGACGAGATTTTTATTTTCACTATGTTATCCCGACATATAAAAAATCTTGTTAGTGTTAAAAGTAATGCTACCGGTAATAAGCTGCAAAAATGGCAGATTTATAAACTAGAAAATCAAGCCAGGCATTGGACTTTGAAAAATCTAATATCTTTCTATGATGCTCTTTTTAGAATTGATTTGAACCAAAAAACCGGTAAATATCCATTATCCCTTAAAAAAGCACTTGATTTACTCGTTTGTTATTATTTATGATATGATAGTATCATACAAAGTCAATTCAAATTTATTCATAATTAAAAATTATTAATAATAATATGGAAATTAATCAAAAGATTTTTAAGGCATATGATATTCGGGGAGTTTATCCGTCAGATATTGACGAAGAAAAAATGGTCTTGATAATTAAGGTAATTTATAAGGTTTTTACAGAACAAACAGGCAGAGAAAATCTTTCGGTCGTGCTCGGACGTGACATGAGATTGTCATCCCCAAGCCTTCATGACATTGCCAAGAAAACTCTGGTTGATTTGGGAGCACAAGTTATCGACATAGGCCTAAGCACGACGCCTACGGTTTATTTTGCTACTCTATATTATAAATATGATGCCGGCATACAAATCAGCGCCTCTCACAATCCTAAAGAATATAACGGTTTGAAGATTGTCAGACGCGATGGTAATAAAATTATTAAGATAGGAAAAAATACCGGTATGGCAAGAATTAAAGAACTGGTCGTTAGCAAAAAATTTACAGAGACAAAACCGGCCGGAAAAATTTTAACAAAAACAAATATTGTTAAAGATGAGGTTGATTTTGCTTTTAATCTAGTACAACCGAGAGCAATTAAGAAGCTTAAGATTGTTGCTGATACTGCTAATTCCATGGGTAGTTTGTATCTCGAGGAAATCTTTAAACGGACACCTTGTGAATTAATAAAAATGAATTTTGATCTTGACGGCACATTCCCAGTTCATCAGGCTGATCCACTACAGTCAAAAACATTAATTGATCTTCAGAAAAGGGTAATAATTGAAAAGGCCGACTTTGGCATAGCAACAGACGGCGACGCAGACCGTATTTTTTATATTGATGAAAAAGGCCGGGTTATACAACCAACATTGATTACATCACTGATCACACGCGAGCTGTTGTCAAAATTTTCTGGTGAAAAAATTATTATTGACATCAGATATCAAAGGAACGCAACCAAGGTTGCTCATGACTTGGGAGGATCAACAAGCATCAGTCCTGTCGGCCATGCTCTCATTACCGAACAGCTTAATCGCGAAAACGGTATATTCGCCGGTGAATCATCGGGTCACTATTTCTTTAGGGATAACGGGGGAGCTGAATCACCAATTCGAGTCATTATTCATATTCTAGATTTGTTAAGTAAGACCAATAAACTAATTTCAGAACTGGTTTCCGAACTAACAACTTCATATGAATCCGGAGAAACCAATTATATTCTACCGGAAACAGTTGACGTTAAAGAATTGCTTAATGAATTTGCTTCCGAATATCATGATGGTCAGATATCATGGCTCGACGGAATTGCCATTGATTACCCTGACTGGAGATTTAACATCAGAACTTCTAATACCGAACCATTACTTCGACTTAATATCGAAGGTTTAAATAAGGAACTTGTCATGGGAAAGCTCGGGAAAATTAAAGATAAAATTCTATCTACCGGAGCTAAAGTTAAAGAATAACGTTAGTGTGCTATAATCATCAATAGTAAAATGATTAATACGCACGCTCAAAAAAATGAAGCAACTTTCCGGCTCCAGCAAGCTATCGAAGATCTGCTGAACGAATATCAAAATGATTTAAAACAGCTTAGATATAAGGAAATATCGCCGATCAATGTAGATGAAATCGCCTCAAAGATGGCAAAAGTATACGAAAGAATTAGAAAAATAGTAGATTGGAAAGAAGAAAATGTACTGCGAAGAAGTGCTATCCTAAGAATTCTCAAAAGAACCCTTGTTCACAAGCTATCCAATTTTCAGTTTAATACTGATTTTGATATTAATCAGGGGGCTGAATCTCTTATTCGCGAGCTAATAAGAGGAGGACACTTGCCAAATGATACAATCCCAAGTTATAAAATCGAAGAAACTGCTGAAATTCTCCATAAATATATTTATATTCTGGAGCATGCACCGTTTGAGGAAATGTCCGTAAAAAATAATAAATTCCTACTTAAAGAAAAAGTCAATTTTTTCAACTGGTTTTTGGAGCTTTGTTCGACAGAGATTGAGGAATGCCTTGTTCCACCTGTTTTAGAAAACGCGTTAATCAAATGCATGACTGTATCAATGAATGCAAGAATCCGTATACTTCCCAAGGATCCTTTAGCGCCTGAACAAAAGAAAACATTGGTTTATATTGCTACCTGCCGAACTTTATATGATCTGGATGATTCAATTATCGCTTTTAACGTTCTCAAACACTATTACCCCGGATGGATAAAAGCTTCCCCTTTTTATCTCGAAAATATAGCCAAACATATTTTCACAGTAAAAGAAGGAATTGAAAATGGATTAAGTCATCCTCTTTCGCGAAAGTTTTTTAATATCTGTGAAAATACCGATACGGTTTTTACTCTAATAGGGGATATTTTTGAAAAGTACAAGTCAACCCCCGAACAGCTGAAATCTATTTTCATCAATAAACCTCTTTTTAAAGAATTACTCATTGAGTCGTATCAGAAACGCTACAAGACACTCAAGACAAGATTATTCAGAATGGCTGTGCTATCGACATTTTCGGTTGTTCTGGCCAATATTATCACTTATTTTGAAGTAGAACTGCCGATCGCATTTCTTTTAAAAGAAAAATTTTCATTATTTGCGACAATTATTGATTTTCTTATTCCCAGTTCTTTTATGTTTCTTCTGGTTAGCCTTATCAGACCTCCTTCTGCTGATAATCTATACAAAGTAATAGCTCTTTCGGAACGTTTTGTTTATTACAATCAAATCAAGGATATCTATGAAATAAAACTGAAAAGTAAATTTAACCCCATATTTAGGATAATTGTTTCTTCACTTTATACTGCAGCCTGCTTAATCATGTTTTGGTATATTGGATTAGCCTTTTTTCTAGCAGGAATTCCAATCAGTTCAGTCGTTTTGGATACAGCTACTATTGGCCTTAATATTTTTGCAGCTTTGGTTATAAGAAATAAATCGCGCGAGCTTAGTGTAAGTGAAAAATCAACTGTCTGGGAATTTATTATTGATATTTTTACTACACCGCTTGCGGAAGTTGGCAGCTGGTTTGCTAGTAAATGGAAGGAATATAATATCTTTTCGGTTTTCCTGAATTTTTTTCTGGAGACGCCATTGGTTGGCTTTTTTGAATTTATTGAAGAATGGCGTCATTTTCTTAAGGATAAAAAAGCCGATATCCATTGAATAATATTCAAATCATGTGTAATATTGTATGTCTATGGATAATACTAATAATCAACCTAACCCATCTTTATCAATTATCGAATTAACCTCGATCATCAATCGCACCGTTAGCGAAATAAACCGTCTCAAAGAACAAATAAAGGCGAATAAACAAATGGTAGATGATTCATATGAAAATGATAAAAACTATCATGAACAGGCGGAAAAGGTTAAGGATATTACCAAGAATTTAAAAACCATAAAACAGCAAATAACAAAACAACCTGCAGTTACTCAATCGTCCGAAAAAGTAAAAGGGTTAAGAGAAGACATTAAGGATCAACAGGATGCTCTTTCACGTTATCTCGCCGAATACCAGAAATTAACAGACGCAACTATTATTGAAGATGAAAATGGCGAAATCAGGGAAATCATTCATACTTATAAATTAGTGAAGAAAAAAAGAGATTAGCCAATATCAATAATTTCCTGCTAGAATTTCTTTATGCGCTTGAAAATGATCTTAGTAATTACTTTGAAGCTGGTTCTTTTTATAGTTATCACAATTTTTATTCTAAGAACTTTTCTCTACCTGTCAAAAGCAGCTCCGACTAAAGCCAACCTAGTAATCAATACCAGACAGATTATTGGAAAAATACCTCAGAATTGGAAAGCTTTAGCCCAAGGCGGAGAAGAGATGAATGTCAGAATGCTCCAGGGTGTTATTCCTCAGATATCTGCTCTTAACCCCCGTTACATCAGAATTGATCATATTTATGATTTTTATAACGTAGTCCAGCGAAACGCCAATAATTTAGATCTTAATTGGATCAAATTAGACGAAATGGTTTGTGATATTTATCACAGCGGAGCCAAACCGTTTTTTGTTCTTGGATATATGCCTGAAGCTCTGTCAGGTGACAATACACTTGTTTCCCAGCCTTTGAATTATGATGAGTGGGCGTTTGTAGTCCAGAAAACCATCGAACGTTACAGTGGCAAGTCAACCAGAATATGTGACCAAATTTATGGTGACTGGTTGTCTGATATCTATTACGAAGTCTGGAACGAGCCGGACCTGGAAACTTTTGGCAAATGGAGTATTTATAATGGCGCAAAAGATTATAAGTCACTTTATTATTACTCAGCTATGGCGGCCCAGCAAGCTCAAAATGTTTATCATTTCAATCTTGGGGGTCCGGTAACCACGGCTTTATATCGCAACTGGATTCTCAACTTTCTGAATTACGTAGATTATTATAATCTGAAACTTGACTTCATCTCTTGGCACCATTACACAAAAAATGCCGATGATTATTATCAGGACTTAGTTAATTTGAATACCTGGCTTGCAGATGATCGCTATTTGCGTTTCCGGCAATTACCTAAAATCATTTCAGAATGGGGTTATGATTCGAATCCCAACCCTGTCTCTGAAACCAGCATTGGCGCCGCCCATACAGTAATGAGTATTCGTAATTTGGTCGATCAAAATTTGTCAATGGCTTTTGCCTTTGATATAAAGGATGGTCCGGAACCAAGGTGGGGAATTCTTAGTCACTCCGGAGAAAAAAAACCGCGTTACCATGCGCTGAAAATTCTCAATCAGTTAGACGAATTCAGACTTAATGTTCAAGGAGAAGGAACCTATGTTAGAGCTCTAGCCAGCTATAATCAGGATAAAATCTCAGTTATTCTCGTTAATTATGACCAACGTAACACTAATTTTGAGATGGTGCCAGTAACATTTACTGATCTGTTACCGGGGAACTATCTTGTGTCAACAAAATCGTTTAATGAAGACAATCCAACTTCTGCGAGTATCAGCGTCTTGACAGCAGAGTATAAAAAGGATATTCTAATGCCTCCCAACTCGATTATTTCACTTGAACTTAAAAAAATAAATTAGTAATGAAAAACAATTTTTGGCAAACATTATCCAAGCCAATCATCGGTCTTTCCCCGATGGATGGTATAACTGACGCTGCATACCGCTATATTGTTGACAAATATGGTGAACCAGGCGTTCTCTTCACCGAATTTGTAACAGTTGAAGGTTTGGCTGCCGGAGCAACTAGACTTATGCCTATTCTCGCCAAACATAATTCAAAAACTCCGATTGTCGCCCAGTTAGTAGGATCAACACCCGATGCATTTTACCAATCGACAATCATTGCAGCTGCCCTTGGATTTTCAGGGATTGATATCAATATGGGCTGTCCTGATAAAAAAGTAATGCAGAATAAAGCCGGAGCAGCCTTAATTAGTAATCCTATTTTAACAGCCCAGATAATTGAGTCAGTTAAAAGGGCTTGTGTTGATTGGTCAAACGGCATTGCTTTAATTGATGCCGGACTTCATCAAAATATTATTGATTGGTTTGCAAAGAATAAATCAAGTACTCGAATTGAAAATAATAGAAAAAAATTACCGATTTCAGTTAAAACTAGGATTAATCCAACCCGTGAGACAACTGAAAACTGGATCAAATTCCTGACACAATGTAATCTCGATGCTCTTATTCTTCATGGCAGAACAGTTTCTCAAAGATATACGGGCAAAGCCGACTGGAACGAGATAGGCCATGCCGCAAGTTTGAATCGGGAGTCTAAAATGGTTTTTATTGGTAATGGTGATATTCGGTCAATTCAGGAAGCAAGGGAAAAGACGGAAAAGTACAATGTAGATGGTGTATTAATCGGACGGGCAGCTCTTGGCAATCCCTGGATATTCAAAGGAATTACACCAGATAGTAACGAAAGATTTAAGGTCATGCTAGAACACTGTCAAAAATTTAATGAATTAACGCCTGAATTACACTTTCTTAATCTGCGTAAGCATCTGGCATGGTATTGTAAAACGATTCCTAACGCTAGTTGTCTCAGGAAAAAATTAATGTTGGTTGAGAATATACAAGGAATAAAAAAAATACTTGCAAATAGTATATTCCTTGATTAGGTAATATTTATATTTTTTTAGGTCTAGATCTGTTTTCCGCTGTTTCCTTGATCAGTTGCATCACTGTAATTCCTTCATTGGGCTGACTGCTTCTTAATAATGCATCATACCCTATAGATGCTGCCTGAAATGTTTTAAGAGCTAAAAATTCAGATGAATAACCTCTAATTATATCCATGGTCATAAAAGTACCTGCCGCTATCATACTGGCATTAATAGCCATTTCATCTTCAGTATTTTGCGCTACTCTCAAATACATAAGACCAAATAATTCCAATACCTTAATGTCAATGTTTGAGAACTCAGGATATATTGGATCTGATAAGGATTCTTTTTGGTATTTTTCATATTCACATTGAAATATATTATATAAGTCTTGTATAAAATTTGGGAATGACCTAAAAAAATTCGCTAGATCATCAGTCGTTAATGCTTCATCAGCCAAATGAAAAAAATGCATAAGATCGGGAGTTTCTTTCCTTTGTGCTAATTTAGGGAGATCGTCGATCGGAACCGAATGCTCAAACGGAAGATTTAACCACCTATAGTATGTAGTATATGGGCCATACACACTTCTTATGTCATCACTAAATTGCTCTAATAAAGGTCTTTCACTCATATTTGATTCTTTATTATATAATATATTATAAGATATTTGCAATAAATATGAACTATCGAAGACTGAACATTGTTTTCATTTTTATTCTCGCGTTACTTTTGCTCTGGAATCATACTGGCAGTGAAGGATCTATTCATATAGCCCAAATAAGTCCTACCTTGACTGCAACCCCTACCTCTACTCCCACATCAACTCCGACCCCAACTCCTCCTTTCCCGTCAAGATTAATCATTCCTAAGCTGAATATTGATACACTTGTCGAAGCGACAGGAAACGATATTGACGGAACAATGGCGCTTCCAGCGGATCCGGCAAAAGTCGGCTGGTATATAAGTGGAGCTAAGCCGGGTGAGATTGGTAATGCGGTTATCGGAGGGCATCTTGACCTTGTAACCGGCGCTCCTGCCATTTTTTACTATCTTAGTAATTTAACTGTCGGAGACGAACTGACTGTTTACGATATTTATGGTACAGAGAAGATATTCAGAGTTATCGATAAACAAATCTATCCTTATAATGAAACACCGATTGATTTAGTTTTCGGTAAAAGCGATCGCAGAATGCTGAATCTAATAACTTGTACCGGCTGGTTTAATCAGAATGTACACAATTATTCACATCGATTAGTTGTTTTTTCTGAATTAATAAACTAACCCAGTAAATTGTTTAAACTTTCTATTGTTCGAGTGATTAGTCGAGAACAATTTTTACCTGAGTAATTGAAGACTTTCCAGATTGGATCATACTTTCCTCTTTACCAAACGTCTCAACTGATCTTTGCAGCGGTTCAATGCAAACATAGCTATTGTCAAATTCCTTGGTTTCCGGATTTTGATAGCTCCATAAGACTGCATAGTTCAGTCCTGTTTGCTCAAGTGTAATTGCCGGCTGTCCGGGAATCTCAATAATATTTGATGCTAAAAGCATAATGGTTTTATTGGCTTTAACTGACTCGGTAACATCACTCTTGTTTATTCTAATTCCCTGACATCCATCTGGCGCTGCCCAGTAACAATGCTCGCCAAAATTAACCGGAACCGGTTTTGCATTATTATTCGTATGAGTGGTAATAATAGACAATCCATTATTTTGCAGGCTAATTCTTTGATTAAATATTACTCCTTGAGGATAACTTGGATGAATAATCTCTTTTTCTAGCTCTATTGATTCGGTTGTCTGATTTTTTATTATCAAATCAGATTCCCTTATCGGCCCATGCTGGGGTAGACCGCTGTTTGTCGGATCCTTACCAAAGTTAGGCGAACAAGGGTGAGTTGAGCCTATTTTCCTATCACCACGTAAACCGTGAAAAAAAATTTTAGCTCCTTTTAATAATAAACAGTTGATTCTTCCTCCATGCGTATTTATTTCAAACAGATTATCTTTTAAGTTTTTTTTGGTATTCATATTAATATTATATGTATTAATTAAATAATTTTATTGGTTTACTAATTTATGTCAAAATTGCTACAATTTTAATATTGTGGATAAAAATAAGATAACTAACAAATCTGTTGCTGATTATTATGATTCGACTATTCCCTGGTATTGGATCCATCATGGACCTAGCAACGGACTACATTTCGGCTATCATGATGAAACAACCAAAAATCATTTTGATGAAATAATAAATACTAATCGCGTGCTGGCGCAAACAGCTGGTATTAAAAAAGGTGAACTTGTTCTTGATGCGGGCTGCGGGATAGGAGGGAGCGCTATCTGGTTGGCGAAAAACTGTCAAGCAAGAGTGATCGGTATCACCTTATCCCAAAAACAACTGATTAAGGCAGAAGGTCTTGGTAAAAAAAATAAAGTTAAGGATAAAATACAGTTCTTTCTAATGGATTATCTCAATACTACCTTTCAAGACAATACTTTTGATGTTGTTTGGGCGATTGAAAGCGTATGTTATGCAAAAAATAAAATTGATTTTCTAAAGGAAGCTTATCGTATTCTCAAAAAGAATGGTAGATTGGTTGTTCACGATGGCTTTTTAAAAAGATTACCGGCAACAAAAGAAGAACAAAGCAAATTGGACACCATGTATAAAGGTTTTCTACTTGATAATGTGCCAACAGCTACATCTTTTCAAGCAGATATAAAGAAAGCAGGATTCCGTAATGTGAAAGTCTGGGATAAGAGACAAGCTATACTTGGCTCTGTAAATAGAGTGAATATTCTGTGTCGTTTGGGTTATCCTATTATTTATGCACTTAATAAATTAGGTCTTATTCCCATTATTATCAAAGAGAATCTGGAAACAGGCATGGCCATTCATTACATAGTTAAACACCACCTTGGAAATATCTTTTTGTTTTATGGGGAGAAATAGACCTTAATATCACAACAGAAAGGTGATGAACTGCTATAATAACCCCCAATGGAAAGATTAGCACAAAATAAACCTCAAATGTTTGTTGATTTTGACCTCTGTTGTTGTCTTGGTATTCCTTATGGTCTTCAGTTAAAGTTAGCAAAATTCATTCAGCAAAATCCAGAAAAAATTAACTATCACGAATTATATCGGTGGCTTGCAAATAGCGGATACCCTATGGAAAAAGGTGAAAGTATATTAAAAGATATTATTGCTAGTCCTGACCAAATAAGAAATCGAAAAAGGCTCGTCCAGACCTTTGGAGTTGCATTGTTTGAAATACTCGTGAGCCATGCTGTTAATTTAGGTGGCGAACAGGTAGATCCTCTTAACTATTCCGCACCACAAGCAATGGCTATTTTAAAGCTATTTCATGATGTTGATGGACAAAGTAAGGAATTTAGTCCTTTATATAATAGAGGATCTTCACACCAGTTCTCAAAATTTGAGAGTGCTTTTCAAGGTTTAATTTCTCTTAATTCGCTTGCTCATGGATCAGATCAAATACGGGAAGAAACAGAATCTCGTCTGAAATATCCCTTTCATTTTGGTGCATTAACCGTTTATGCGGAAGTAAATCACCCAGACACTAGTCATATTAGTCCCAAAACAGCTATACGTAGATCTGTAGTACAAGGAGAGCGTGGGGCAACGCTTATTGAAGATAACATCGTAAGAAATAGAGAATTAATTGCCCATACACGTAGAATGATTAAAATAACAGATATGGAATTAAATCACTAAGCGCGATAAAAATACGTGTAAAAAGGTTTTCCCAGAATGGTCTTATACGGTTTTTTTGGCCAATTTTCGATTTTGAATCCGTGCGAAACAATTATTGATGTTTTTTTTAGTTCTTTCAGCATTTTAGGTGTCAGTTTATTTATTAACTTGGGCATAAGAAAAAGATAAACATAGTCCACTTTTCTTAGATCGGTTTCGAGAATATTTTCTTTTCTAAAAATAACAGAAGTACTTTTGATTCTTGCCAGCAATCTCGCCCAAACAAGCAGTACCGGATTAATATCAATGCCAATTCCTTTTACATCGTATTTAATAACAGCTGTCCGGACAACCCGACCATCACCACAGCCGAGTTCATAGAATATTTGGCCTTTTTTTATCTGAAGCTCATTAAGAATAACTTCAACGTCCTTTTGCTTAGTTGGGACATAAGGAGATCCTTTTAATTGTGAATAAATAAGATAAGCTGTAAATAATGAGAAACCCATCAGGAAGATGAGTTCAATAAAAATTACTGACAAGTATAAAATTTGCCCGACCATTCGTATAGTATAATATAAAAAGCGCTCGTAGCTCAACTGGATAGAGCATCGGTCTTCGGAACCGGTGGTTGGGTGTTCAACTCACCCCGAGCGCAGGGCCTGTAGCTCAACTGGTAGAGCGCCTCCCTCTTAAGGAGTTGGTTGAGAGTTCGAGTCTCTCCAGGCTCACACAAGAAGCGTAACAAAAACGGCACCTAGCCGTTAAAAATAGAGCGGTAGATTAACCCACTCTTTTTTTGTCATCTCTACCCCTGCTTTACCTTTTAGATACTTGAATCTACCACGACAGTCAGTAAATT
>Ga0265297_10000714_pt1 | contig 92031 bp, 80 predicted proteins | sample Munlanlwell13791_FD_192502 | JGI IMG/M metagenome (GOLD analysis project Ga0265297, IMG submission 192502) | Leachate microbial communities from a municipal landfill in Southern Ontario, Canada - Leachate well 137-91 | ecosystem: Engineered > Solid waste > Landfill > Unclassified | place... | reverse complement strand
CGGGCAGTGGTGGTACCTAAATTTACTCCCGCTGCCTTAAAATATTTGCGGGAGTAGTTTCCGCCGCTGGAAGCGGCGAGACCTCGCCTCATTCGCCGGAAGGCGAATTCATGAGGCGGGCAGTGGTGGTACCTAAATTTACTCCCGCTGCCTTAAAATATTTGCGGGAGTAGTTCAGTGGTAGAACACTAGCCTTCCAAGCTGGTTATGTGGGTTCGATTCCCATCTCCCGCTCTTTTTTTTGTTCTAATGGGAATCGAAGCCAACCCCGTATTCGATCTGACCGAAGGTCAGGCAGGATGAAGCGAGGGCGCTGGCCGGACGAATAAGTCCGGCCGCACAGCGCGGCTGCCGGGATGGTGAGGCAGCCAGGAGGCGCTGTAAGCGCGCAAGCAACGCTTTAGGTGACGAGAGCGTAATGTGGCCGGCGACGGCGGAGCCGCGCCTGCCTGTAGGCAGGCAGGAATGCGAGGCGGGGGAGGAGGATTCCCATCTCCCGCTCTTTTTTTTACATCAATGGGAAACCCCCTTTGCGGGACCCCGCCTAATTTTCATTAAGGTGCTGGGGAAGCCAACCCACGAACGATTCTGCTCCAATGATCCGTATTTAATGATTCCCTTTTTTGAATTTGTTTCTGGCGGTTTTATTTCCCCGCGTTGACTCATCTAAGTCTTTGTGTTATCATAGATTAAATCATTTTTATTAAGAGGTAAAAATCTATGACGCGGTATATTGCACCGATTCTCCCAGGACTGCCGTTTGAATACGCAGTCTTTTTTTGTTGTCTTTTTAAAAGCTTTTTACATAAGAGTGGAGATTCATGAAGGAATTTTTTTCTCAAAATCTCGATTTCCTCTATTTTTTTTACGGGGCTGCGTTTTTTTTGCTGGGCGTTGCGGGTTTCATTTTTCACGCCAGGGAAAAGGCGGGAAGGCCCGGGTCCATGGATTGGCTTTGGCTGGGCGTGTTCGGGTTCAGCCACGCCATTAACGAATGGCTCGACCTTTTGTCCATCTCTTACCAGCAAGACAGCCTTTTTATCTCCCAGCGCCTGCTTTTTCTGACGATTTCTTTTGTTGCGCTTGGGCAATTCGCGATCAGTTCCTACAGCCATCTCTGCCACCAATCCCTTTTTTTAAAAAGAGGATCCCCGTCTGAGCCCTCCGGCCTTTTTCGCCGCGTCGGCTATTTTACCCCGTATCTCTTTTTTGCTATCGGTTTGTTTCTGGTCAAAGACGTGCGCTCTTATGCTCTTTTGGTCAGGTGCCTATTGGGCCTGCCCGCGTCCCTTTCGGCCGCTTTTGTTTTCTGGGTCTATTCCAGAAGGCAGGAAAAGACCAGGCCCCGTTTTGTTTACAGGTTTGTCAGCGTCGCATTTTTTCTCTACGCTTTTCTTCTCATTGAAAGCGGGGTTTACAGGGGGGAGATCTGGCAAGTCCTTTTCTCGCCTTTTCTTCACTGGCCTTCTTTCAGGCTCATTTCAGGGATCCCCCTGGCTTTTTACAGATCGTTGATTGTTACCGTGATTTCTTTTCTTTTGATCCATTTGTCCACGAAGTCGGCTTTGTCAATTCAGACGGAAGGGACGGTGGGCGGAAAGCGCCGCAGACGCTTTTTGGTTTTCAGCTTTCTGGTGTTCTACCTGCTCCTTTTTTTCTTCGGGTACCGCCTTTTGTCGACCGCCGACCGGTATGAGAAACGCCAATTAAGGCAACTGGTCCTTTCTGATGCCAGGAACCTTGCCGATATCATCGGAATGACGGACATCCGTCAGTATGTTTCCGGCGAAGACGTTTCCCTCTACAAAAAGACTCTGCGGATGCATAACCGCATGACGCAATTGGCGGACCTCTCGTTCTACGCGCAGGCCCTTTACCTGGTCACTCCGGCCAAAGACGGTTTTTCCTTCATTGTGGGGAGCGTGCCGCAGGTTTTTCCTTATGATGTTTCTCCTTCTTTCAGTCGTATCCATCAAAGGGCTATCGCGGACGCTTTCTATTCCAAGCATCCGACATTTTTCGGACCTTTCGAAGGCCGGGCAGGAAGGCCTGTCTATACGCTGTTTTTTCCGGTTGTCGATGAGCGCGACACGGTTCTTGTTTTACTGGGGATGGAAGTGGATGCCAGCCGTCTTCAGGGCCAGGTCAACGCCGTCCGGCTTTTTATCATTACGATCTGCATGCTCTTTCTGATCCTGCTGGTTGTCGGTTACGCTTTTCTGATCATTTTCGCGCTCAAGAGCATCGAGTTGCTGACTCAGAAGAATAATGTCGACAAGGCCCTCTTAAGCCTCCGGGAAACGCAGAGGGAATTGGCCAGGTCGGAAGAGACGTTCCGGGGCATCCTGAATAATTCTCCAAACGCCATTTTCGGATTTGACCGGGACCTTCGCCTTATTTTCTGGAATCACGGTGCCGAACGCCTCTATGGTTACGAGAAAGCGGATGTCATCAACGAAAAAGACCCGTTGCTGAGCCGCAGGATCACCGATGTCCTGGGTTTGACGCGCCTGGAGGGTGACATCCTGGAGGTTTTTCAGGGAAAGACATTGATCCGCGAATTGTCCCAAAAAAACCGCGCCGGAGAGAATCTGGAGATCGCCTTTACCGTATTTCCGGTGAAGGATCCGCAGGGTCATATCCTTTTCGCCCTGGGCCTGGCGCAGGATATTTCCACGCACAAGCGGTATGAGGAGCGGCTGGCGGACGCCCATGCGCAGTTAAAATCGGTCCTTGACGGCGCGCCGCAGGTCTCCATTAATGCGACCGATCTCCAGGGGCATCTGAGAATGTGGAATCGGGGGTCTGAGGAGATCTTCGGATATAAATCCGAGGAAATCATCGGCAGAAAACCCGACTTTTGGCATGATGAGGCGGATTTGAGGAGAATTGAAGAAGAGATCAGGCAGAAAACAGGAAAAGATTTGAAAGGGTTTGAGGCCATCGTGGAAACGGTCCGCCAGGGAGGTATCCTTCAGAGGGAATGCCTGCTCAAGCGCAGGGACGGCCGCGTTTTTCTTATGGATTTGACGATCGCCGGTCTCCATAACGACAAAGGGGATCTCGTCGGATATATCGGCATCGGGGTTGATATGTCGGGCCGCCAGAAAGCCGAGCAGGAGCTTAAGGAAAGCCAGAGAAAATACAAAGACCTTGTCGATAACCTCAATATCGGGGTTTTTGTCGCGACGCCTGAACCGGGCGGAAAGATCATTGAATTTAATAACGCCTGTCTGGCCATGCTGGATGCCGACACGCCTGAAGAGATGAATCGCTTGCCGATCGCCCAAAGATACAGGGATCCGGGCCGCAGGGCCGAGATCAGCCGCAAGATCATGGAGCAGGGGTATGTCAAAAACGAGGAAGCCGAGCTTGTAACAAGCAAGGGCCGGACGGTCTGGGCTTCCTACAGCGCGGTCCTGCGGGAGGATGAGTCGGGCCAAAAATATTTTTACGGCGTTATCCAGGACATCACCGACCGTAAAAAGCTGGAGCAGTCGGTTTTGGAAGAACGGGACAGGCTGAAAAAAATCGCCGATTCCATCGGCGCGGGCCTGTCTCTGATCGACCGGGATTTTAATATTATCTGGGTCAATGAAGTTCTGGAACGATGGTTCGGAAAGAACGAGAAACTCCGGGGCAGGAAATGTTTTGAGACCTATCAGTTCCGGGATGAGGTTTGCGAGAAGTGCCCTTCGCGCAAGGCGATGGAAACAGGAGAGGTCCAGTCCGCGGAACAAAGATCTGTTTTTTCCGACGGTCGGGTGATGGATTTTCTCCTGATCTGCACGCCGGTGAAAAACGAAAGGGGAGAGGTTGTCCAGGTCCTGGAGTTGACCCTGGACATCACGGAGCGCAAGCGTATGGTCGAGATGCTGGAATTCGAACGCGCGCTTTCCCGCAACGTCATCGACTCGATCAGCGATTCCCTGCTTGTGCTGGATTGCGATTCCAGGAAAATCCTGGATGCGAACCGGCGTTTTTTGGAACAGAATGGCCGCAAGAAGGAGGATGTGGTCGGCAAGAAATGCAGCGAGGTCGACAACCATGGGTGCCGACCGTGTGAGGCCTGCAGTTTTCAGGATATCAAAGCTGGCCGGACCATCGAAGCCACGCATATTCATCGTCTTGCTGATGGCCGTGAGGTTTATATCGACGTGACACTGTCCCCCTTAAAAGACGAAAAGGGCAAGATCATCGGCATTATCCATATTTCCCGCGATGTGACGGACCGTAAACGCATGGAAGATGAATTGAAGCGATATTCCCAGGATCTGGAGGAATTGATCGGAGAACGGTCGCGCGCGCTGCAGGTCTCCGAGCTCATGTTCCGGAACCTTTTCGAATCGGCGCAGGACGGCATCCTCATCGTGGACGCGCAGGACGGCCATATCATCAACGCCAATCCTTTTTTGCTCAATATGCTCGAATGCGCCAGGGAAGATCTGATGGGCCGCCATTACGCGGATGTGCCCTTTCTTCTGAACGCCGAAGTTTACGGCAAGGCCTTTCATGAATTGAAAGACAAGGCCTTTGTTTTTTATGACGAAGCCCTTATCCAGACATGCAAAGCCAAACCCCTGGAAGTTGAGTTGAGGGCCTCGACTTATTTTGTCGAAAAACGCAAGATCATTCAGTTCAATATCCGCGACATCACGGAGCGCAAAAAGATCGATAAGGTCAAAACGGAATTCGTGTCCATGGTGTCCCATGAGCTTCGCACACCTCTCTCGGCGATCAAGGAAGGCGTTGAGATCGTCGCGGATGAGACGCAGGGGAAGATCAATAAGAGCCAGAAGGAATGTCTGGGGATCGCCTTGTCCAATATCAAACGGCTGAACCGTCTGATCGGCGATATTCTCGACATTTCCAAGATCCAGACCAATCTTCTCAAGGTCCATCCCGCGGAATGCCATGTTTACGAAATCGCCGAACAGGTGTACAATTTGGTGAAGATCGAGATCGAAAAAAGAGGCCTGGTTTTTGTCACGGATTGCCCCAAGAGCCTTCCTTCGGTTTGGGCCGACAGGGACAGATTGCTGCAGGTTCTGATGAATCTCGTGAACAACGCCATCAAATTTACACGCGAGGGGAGCCGGATCGTCCTGTTGGCCAGGCAAAAGGACGCTCATGTAGAATTCGGGGTCAGGGATGAAGGCGTGGGCATTCCCCCCGAAGAAGTCAGCCGCCTTTTCGGGAAATTCGTCCAGCTGGATTCCACCCTTGTCCGCAGGGTGGGTGGAACGGGCCTGGGCCTCTATATTTCCAGGAACCTTGTGGAAGCGATGGGTGGGCGCATATGGGTTGAATCCGTGTTGGGGGAGGGGTCAACCTTTAAATTCACGCTTCCCTTAAAAAACGGATAGCCGATGGCCGAAGACAAAAGAACGATTCTGATCATTGATGATGAGGTGGGGTTGCGTAACCTTTTGAAATTCAGGCTGGTCTCCTTCGGATATGATGTTCTGGTCGCCGAGGACGGATATGCCGGGATTGAACTGGCGAAATCCATGAAACCCGATCTGATCATCCTGGATATCATGATGCCCTATTTTAACGGCATCGAGGTTTGCAAGAAATTGAAATCGGATTATACGACCAAAGAGATCCCCATCGTCTTTCTCAGCGTCCTGGCGCAAAAGGAGGACATTGAAATGGGCAAGCAGGCCGGGGGTGAGTTTTTCCTGACAAAGCCCTATGACCCGGAAAAGCTCAATTTTGTCATTCGCATGGCATTGGATAAAAAGAGCTCCTGATTTGATCTTGAAAGATTGGAAAACAACATTGGCTTCTGTGGAAAGTCTTGGCGCAGGAGTTGATCCGCCTTGCGGCGGGGATGAAGGGGTGACTTATGGAAAAGCGAAAATTGCTGATTGTCGATGATGAACCGGATGTTTTAAAGCTTTTGGGAGAGCGGTTGTCCAAGGCCGGATACAATGTCTTGAAGGCCTCCAGCGGCAAGGAGGCTATTGAGATAGCCAACAAGAAATCCCCCGACCTGATCATCCTGGATATCGCGATGCCGGGCATGGATGGTTCAGAAGTGGCCACAATCCTGCGAGCGGAGGAGAAAACAAGGGACATCCCCATTCTTTTTTTGACCTGTCTTTTTACCAAACAGGAAGAGAAGGTGTGCGGGCACCTTTTGGGCCAGAACTTTTTTATCGCCAAGCCTTACGACGTGCAGGAGCTGTTGGGAGAGATCGACAAACGCGTCAAGAAGACGGCGAAAACAGAGCAGGGAGGCGCTCATGGCGAATCGTAAAATTTTGGCTGTTGATGATGAGCCTTCGGTCCTGGCCCTTTTGGAAAAGAGGCTCTCGAGCGCAGGTTATGATGTCCTGACCGCTTCCAGCGGCAAGGAGGCCCTGGAGATCGCCCGCCGGGAACAGCCTGCCCTGGTCATCCTCGATATCCTGATGCCGGATATGGACGGCTCGGAAACAGCCGCCATCCTGCACAATGATCCTCTCACGCGACAGATCCCCATCCTGTTTTTGACGTGTCTCTACACCAAGAGGGAGGAGAAGCGGGAAGGCCACGAAGTCGGCCATAATTTTTTTCTGGCGAAACCTTATGATCCCAAGGAATTGCTGGAGGAGATCAACCGCCTGCTCGGACCTAAGGCTTAAAGCATGCCTGAAAATTTTTTGTCGCCCGTTTTTATCGATGCCTTTGATCTGGATGACGCCTGGTTTCAGGCCTTGAGCGTTATTCTTGAGAAGGGCCGTGTCTATACGATCACACGGGGCAGCTATAAAGGGGCCAAGCGTCTTGAATTCGATTTTGTCGTTGTCCGCGTCCGCAAACCTTCCCATCAGATCATTCCCATTATTCCCGAAGGACTCAATATCCCCGCGCCGACGGATATGGACTACGTGCAGGGATATCTTTCGTATCTGTTGACCGGCGCCAAGACGGCGACAGAGGATTACACTTACGGAGAGAGGCTGGTTGATCCCAAAGTGCGGATCGCGCAAGACAGCGCCGGCCGTCGCATGGTCCGGGAGCTGCCCCTTCACGTCAATCAGATTGAAGAAGTCATTCGTATGTATCGGGAGGAGGGGTTCGGCACGAACCAGGCGGTCATGGAGATCGGAATGCCGTCGGACATCCAATTGCAGGACCCTCCCTGTCTCAGGCTCATCGATACAAAGATCAGGGACCACAAACTTCACTTCATTCTTTATTTCCGCTCCTGGGACCTTTGGGGCGGATTTCCCTCGAATCTGGGAGGATTGCAGCTGGTTAAGCAGTATATGGCCGAGATGATCGGCGTGGAGGACGGAGAAATCGTCGCCGCTTCCAAAGGCCTGCATCTTTACGATTATTCCTGGGAAGTGGCCAAGATCCGCACAAAGAAGACCGACAAGAGCATCGCCTGATTTTTTATTCCTATGGAAAATCCGCTTTTCCTGGATAAGTCGCTGATTTTCGAGCACATCCCGCTGTTTGCCGATCTGGATGCCCGCGAAAAGGAGCTGGTTTACTCCGCCATGGAGGTCGTGCAATACCGGCCATCCGAAATCATTTACAGCCAGGGCGATTCTCCCGACGCTTTTTACTGCATTTTGACGGGACGCGTGCAGATCTACGCGCAGAGGGACGGCGCCGAAGAAACACTGGAACATATCTACAGGGGGAAGTACTTCGGTTTTATTTCTCTTCTAACCGGCGAGCCGCATTCCGTCAGCGCCAGGGCCGTCAACGACACCGCGATCGTGCGCATATCCCGGGAAAAGTTTGAAAAGATCCTCCGGCAGATTCCGCGTCTGGCCATCGACCTGAGCCAGATGCTTTCCCGCCGCCTGAAACGCAAGGACCTCCACCACAAATCCATCTTTGAGAGCACGATTGTTTCCATTTACGGCGATCCCCTGATCGCCGGGGATGCCGCTCTTTACGCCCTGAATCTGGCGGTGAGCCTCAGGAAAGAAACGCAGAAAAAAGTCATTCTTGTGGATTTGCAGCATGAGGATTCGCCTATACGGCGGGTCTTGGGCATCAGCGCCTCTTCCTGTTATCTGGCCTGGGAGCAGTTTTTTAATTCCGCAGACGTGTTTCGCAATATCGTCAGGACGGACACAGGCATTGAAGTGCTGGGCGTCTGCGGACACAAAGGGGCCAGCGACGTGGCCCCTTTGATCGCTTTGCTGACCACTCTGGTCAATGACTATCATTACTGTCTTTTGCACGTGCCGCCGGATTTCGGTCCGCAGGCCTTCAAGGTCCTGGCCCAATCGGACGCCGTTCATTTGTTGACCGCTCCGGATGTTGATTCCGTGCGCAGGCTCTCGCGCCTTTTTGAGATGTCAGGGCTCCTGGATAAGGCCATGCCGAGAAAAAAACTGCGCCTTCTGGTTGTCGAAGAACAGGAGTCGCATGGACGCGGGAGGAAGCTGTCCATCTGCCAGGAAGAGTCGTTATTCAGGCTGCCCGTTTTCGCCACGCTTCCGCCTCAGAGCGAGGACGATCCTTTTCTGGTTTCTTTCAATCCCCTGACGCCTTATGCCCGTTGCGTGCGCCGGATTTCCCGGCAGCTGGGAGAGGTCCTGGTGGGGTTGGCGCTGGGAAGCGGGTCTGCCATGGGCCTGGCCCATATCGGCGTGCTGGAAACCCTCGAGGAGGAAGGCGTTGCCATCGACATGGTCTGCGGCTCCAGCATCGGAGCCTTGATCGGGGCCCTCTGGGCGGCGGGGTATTCGGCCGGAGAGATCCACACGATCATTTTGCGGAACAACAAAAAAAGATACCTTTTGGGGCCGGATGATCTGACCTTTCCTTTACGGGGATTGATCCGCGGCAGGCACGTGAAGTCTTTTTTAAAACGCTATCTGGGAAAGAAGACGTTTTGCGACTTGAAGATGCCTTTCCGCACGGTAGCCTGCGATTGCCGGACCATGAAACGGGTTGTCTTCGAAAGTGGCAGGCTGGTGGATGCCGTGATGGCCAGCATTTCGATTCCCGGCGTTTTCGCGCCTTACAGCCTGGGGGGAAAATATTACATGGACGGTGGCATTGTGGACCCTCTGCCTACGGATGTTTTGGTTAATGCCGGAGCGAGAAAGATCATTGCCGTCAATGTCCTGCCGAGTCCCGATGAAATCGCCAGGACATATGAATTGTCCGTTCAAAAAAGGGTCAGTCCTGATTTTCTCAAGCAGGGGGTATTGCGCTATCCCTGGTATTATTTCCGGCACAAACTGCAGGAGTGGATGGACCCTAATATTTTCGGGGTCATTGTCTCCACGATCCAATCCATGCAATATCTGATGGCTGAGATGCGCTGCCTGAACCCGTTCGACGTCTGTCTCCACCCTGATATGACAGGAGTTTGCTGGTCGGATTTTGAGCATGCCGAGGACCTGATCAGCCGGGGCAGAAAGGAAGCGGTCGATCACCTGCCGCAGATCCGCAATCTCATTTCCCACAAAGAATAGCCCTTCTTGACCCCTTCCCAACGAATATATTGACATTCTGCATCCCTTTTTGTAAAATAATACATTCCATCTGATGATTTTCCATAACCAGTTATAAATAAAAGACTAAACAGCTTGATGACGAAAAAAATCAGAAAGATCACGGTTTTAGGTGATGGAGGCTGGGGTACTACTCTTTCCATCCTCTTGTTTGAAAAGGGGATGGATGTCACTCTTTGGAGCCCTTTTGAGGATTACGCTGGGTATTTGAGAGACCATAGGCTGAATCCGCGGTATTTGAAAGGCGTTCTTTTGCCCAAAGGCCTGAAAATCACTTCTTCGTTCGCGGGCCTGGACAATATGGATTTGATCGTGGCCGCTGTTCCTTCCAATTATCTCAGGGGGGTGCTTGAGAAAAGCAGGGCTTTTGTTTCTCCCCGCCTGCCTGTTGTCAGCGTCGTCAAGGGTATCGAGGAGAAAACACTCCTGAGGATGACACAGGTCATACGCCGGGTTTGGAAAAGCGAGCGCCTGGCGGTCCTCTCGGGCCCGACGATCGCCGCGGAGGTGGTGCGTCATGTTCCCACAGCGGCTGTTGTTTCTTCTGATGACCGCGCCCTGATGGAAAAAGTCCAGGATGTTTTTATGTCCGGATCCTTTCGGGTCTATACGAATGCCGATGTCGTGGGCGTGGAACTGGGCGGAAGCTTAAAGAATATCATCGCCATCGCCTGCGGGATTTCCGACGGGCTTGGATTCGGGACGAACGCCAAGGCCGCCATCGTATCCCGTGGATTGGCAGAGATGTCAAGATTGGGAGCGGCCATGGGCGCCAGGCGGGACACGTTCGCGGGAATTTCGGGCTTAGGAGATCTCGTCACGACCTGTTTTAATCCTTTGAGCCGGAATCATTCTGTGGGGGAGCGTATCGGCAAAGGCGAGCGGGTGGCAAAGATCCTGTCTTCCATGAAAATGGTCGCCGAAGGCGTCCTGACATCGCGCTCCGCGCTGGGATTAAGCAAAAAATACAAAGTTTCCATGCCGATCACGCATGCGATATGCGAAGTTCTTTTTCATAAGGCCTCCCCTAAGGCCGCGGTAAGGAATCTGATGGAACGGAAAAAAAGGGCGGAGGATCAGGATTTCCATTTTTGAGGTTGATTTTTCGAATAAGATTTAAAAGCGGGGCGTAGCGCAGTTTGGTAGCGCACTTGAATGGGGTTCAAGGGGTCAGCGGTTCGAGTCCGCTCGCCCCGACTTTTAAATTTTTTTTCCGGATGTTGGTCAGGAGAATAAGGAAAGAGGATGACAGGTTTTGACGTTTCTAAATACGCCGACGCAGGCCTTTTGCTGATCCGCTGTGTTTTAGGGCCCATGTTCCTCTATTATGGTTTGCCGAAATTAATGGCCGGCCCCGGGGCCTGGAGAGAAGTCGGGTCCGCGGTCAATGCAGTCGGAATATTTTTCTGGCCTGTTTTTTGGGGGTTTTTAGCCAGCGTGGTCATGGCTGCCGGAGGCCTTTGTGTCCTGACTGGGATTTTTTTCAGGCCGGCTTGTTTTTTCCTTTTTTTGGTGATGGCGGTGGCCGCGTCCATGCATTTTTCCAAAGGACAGGGACTGATGGCGGCGGCCCATGCCATTGAAGACGGCGCCGTGTTTTTGGGCCTTGTGTTCGTAGGCCCCGGCCGGTGGGTGATGGCCTTCTGGCCCGCAAAGGCAACTCTTTAAGGAGACGCGTGAAAAAAATTCATGTGGGTGTGATCGGTTTAGGCACGGTCGGTTCCGGGGTGGTCAAGGCCTTGCGGGAAAAAAGAGGCCTGATCCTGCAGCGCAGCGGGGTGGATGTCCACCTGCTTTTGGCCTGCGACAAACGCAGAAGCCAGGCCGCCAAATTAGGCCTTCCCTCATCCTGCTTTACCACGGATCCGCAGGATATCCTCAGAAATGAGAAGATCGATGTGGTCGTTGAATTGATCGGCGGCCATCATCCGGCCAGAGAATTGATCGTCCAGGCCTTAAGGAACGGCAAGCACGTGGTGACCGCCAATAAGGCCCTCTTGTCAGGCGAGATCGTCGGGCTGCTTGGGGTCGCGGCGCGCAGTCATAAACAGCTGAAATTTGAAGCCTCTGTTTGCGGCGGTATTCCCATCATCAAGGCGTTGAGGGAAGGCCTTGTGGTTAACCGCGTGGATTCCCTTTGGGGCATTATTAACGGGACTTCCAACTACCTGTTGACCAAGATGTCGCAGGATTCCTTGAGTTTTTCCGAGGCCTTGAGCCGGGCGAAAAAGAAAGGGTACGCGGAGCGCAACGCGCGTTTTGACGTCGAAGGGGTGGACGCGGCCCACAAACTGATCATTCTGTGCTACCTGTTGTTCTCCAAGCTTGTGCCTCTGGAGTCTGTCGTGCGGGAAGGGATTTCCGGAATTTCCGAAATGGATGTCCGCTACGCGGGAGAAATGGGCCTGGTCATCAAGCCTTTGGCGATCGCCAAGAAAGCGCGGGAAGACCTGGAAGTGAGGGTCCATCCGACCCTTTTGCCCAAGGATCACATGCTGGCAGGCGTGAACGGGGTTTTTAACGCCGTGCTGCTGAAGTCGGACATGGCAGGCGATATGCTCTTTTACGGCCGGGGGGCCGGGGCTTCTCCTACGGCATCCGCAGTCATCAGCGATATTGTAGATCTTGGTCAGGACGCGCAGGCCTCGCCGCAGGAGAGGGTGAAGGCGCAGCCAAGGGTCAGGCGCGTGCGGCGCCGCGACGAGATCCTGAGCCGTTATTATCTCAGGTTTATGGCCATTGATAAGCCCGGCATCCTCGCCAGGATTTCCGGGATTCTCGGAAAGTATCATATCGGTATCGCTCAGGTGAGCCAGAAAGAGCGCAAGCGCGCCAAATTTGTCCCCGTTGTCATGATTACCCATCATGTGCCTGAGAAGCATATGAGGCAGGCGCTGGAGACGATCGACCGGCTGGCTATCGTGAAGGGGAAGACGACAAAAATCAGGATGGAAGATTAAATGAGACCATGGTCTGAGAGCATGTTTTATCAGGGCTTGATTCATAAGTACAGGGAGTTTCTCCCTGTCGGCGAAAAGACGCCTGTCGTGACCTTGAACGAGGGGAATACGCCGTTGATTTTTTCTTCCGTTTTGAGCGATCTGACCGGATGCCGGCTCTATTTGAAATATGAAGGCACTAACCCGACGGGATCTTTTAAGGACCGCGGCATGACGATGGCTATTTCCAAGGCCGTGGAAGCCGGTTCAAAGGCAGTCATCTGCGCTTCCACAGGCAATACGTCCGCCTCGGCAGCCGCTTACGCGGCCAGGGCCAAGATCAGGTGCGTTGTGCTTTTGCCGGCGGGCGCCATTGCCATGGGAAAACTGGCCCAGGCCCTGATCCATGGCGCCAGGGTCCTGGCTGTCAGGGGAAACTTTGATGACGCCCTGGTCCTGGTCCGTCAAATCGCCGCTCAATATCCCATTACGCTTGTCAACTCCGTTAATCCTTACCGGATCGAAGGGCAAAAAACGGGGTCTTTTGAGATCTGCGACGCCCTGGGGCGCGCCCCGGATTTTCATGCCATTCCTGTCGGGAACGCCGGCAATATTACAGCCTACTGGAAGGGATACAAGGAATATCAGAAGGCCGGCCGGATACGATCTCTTCCGAAAATGCTTGGTTTCCAGGCGGCTGGTTCCGCTCCCATCGTCAAAGGGAAGCCGATCAAGGACCCTAAAACCATCGCGACAGCGATCAAGATCGGCAATCCTGCCAGCTGGCAATACGCCTTAGCCGCCCGCGATGAATCCGGCGGTTTGATTCAGACCGTCACCGACAGGGAGATCCTGAGCGCTTACAGGCTTTTGGCCGTCAGCGAGGGTGTGTTCGCGGAGCCTGCGTCCGCGGCGTCTGTGGCTGGCGTCCTTAAGCTTGCCCGCTCGGGCTATTTTAAACGGCAGTCTTCCGGAAAAAACAAGGCCACCCTGGTCTGTGTTCTGACCGGTCACGGACTCAAAGATCCGGACCGCGCCATCGCGTCTGTCCGCACGCCTAAAATTATCAAGCCTGACTTCAAAGCTATTCGTAAAGAAATCGGATTTTAGATGAACGCGCCGTCCTTAAGAGGAAAAAAAATCCTCATAACCGCGGGGCCCACATGGGTGCCTATTGATGACGTCCGCGTCATCAGCAATACGTCTTCCGGAGAGCTGGGTTTTCTTCTGGCCAGGGAGGCCGTATCCTGCGGCATGCGAACGGACCTGTTTTTGGGGCCGGCCACCCACGCGGACTCGCCGCAGGGCGCGCGCGTGGCCCGTTTTAAATATTTTGACGAACTCTTGAAATTGATCTCGCGAACCCTGACGCGCCGGCGCTATGACCTGATCCTGCACTGCGCTGCCGTGAGCGATTATCTGATGGAACCTGTCGAGGGGAAGATCTCCTCGAAAAATGAACAGCTGATCCTTCGCTTGAGGCCGGCGCCAAAACTGGTTGATCTCATGAGGCGTCTGAACCCGGGGGCCTTTCTGGTCATGTTCAAACTGGAAGGCCGGGTGAGCGATGCCGTCCTGTTGAAAAGGGCCTTGGAAGCCAAAAAGCGGGCTTCGGCGGATCTCGTCGTGGCCAACCGTTTCCAGGACGGACGTTATCGCGGCTTTATCCTGGGATCGTCGGATGTTCTGGCCAGGTCGGAATCCAAAGCGGGCCTGGTTCGTTCCCTGTTCAAAATCTTAAAAGAAAAGACGGCGAATATATGAAGTATATCGTGCTTGTCCCCGATGGAATGGCCGACCACCCTTTGGAGAAGCTGGGAGGCAAGACCCCGCTGGAAGCGGCCCAGACCCCGAACATGGATTATCTTGTCAAGAACGGGATGCTGGGGGAGGCCACGACCATCCCCGGCCGGCTGGCCCCGGCTTCCGACGTGGCGAATCTCTCCATTATGGGATATGACCCGCAGGTATATTATTCCGGCCGCGCGCCTCTGGAAGCCGCCTATCTGGGCGTGGAACTTTCCGCCAGCGATGTGGCCTTGCGTTGCAACCTGGTGACCGTTTCCGACGGGAAGATGGCGGACTACAGCGCCGGGCATATTTCTTCGAAAGAAGCCTCTGTTTTGATCGCCGAGCTCAACCGGGCCCTGGGATCTGCCGCGGTGACATTTTATCCCGGGGTCAGTTACAGGCACCTTTTGGTTTTGAAAGGGTATTGCGTGGAAGATTTGATCCAGTGCCGCTGTTTTCCCCCTCATGATATCCTGGGCGAGTCCGTGAACAGGCATTTGCCCAAAGGCAAAAAGGGCTGCGGTGTCCTTCTGGATCTGATGGAGCGATCCAAGGCAGTCCTCGCCGGCCAGGAGATCAACAGGGTCAGGCTGGATTTGCACGAAAATCCGGCGACCATGATCTGGCTTTGGGGGCAGGGCCAGAAGATAACCATGCCCTCTTTCAGGGAGAAATTCGGATTGTCCGGCGCGGTTATTTCCGCCGTTGACCTGATCAAAGGCATCGGGAAACTGATCGGCCTGGACGTCATCTCAGTCGAAGGCGCGACCGGCTATTACGATACCAACTACCAGGGAAAGGCCGAGGCGGGTTTAAAAGCCCTGGAGACGCGCGATTTTGTTTTTATCCATGTGGAGGCGACGGACGAGGCGGGCCATAACGGCGACCTTCGCAACAAGATCGCCTGTATCGAGCGCTTTGACACGCATGTCGTCGGCACGATCCTGAATCATTTCAAGGATAAAAAAGAAGGGTGGAGGCTTATGGTGCTGCCGGACCACGCCACGCCCGTGGAAATGCGAAAGCACGTGCCGGATGCCGTCTGTGTGGCGATGATGGGGCAGGGGATCGCCGGCAACGGCTTCGAGGTTTTTACGGAAGCGGAAGCCAGAAAAAGTTCCGTGCATTTTGAGGGCCATCAGCTTATGGATGTGTTGTTGCGATGAACAGCCTGGTCATCCTGATCACAGGCCTGGTTTTGTTATGGGCGGGCTATCATTTTTACGGTCGCAGGATCGCGGGCCTGTTTGCGATCGATCCTTCGAGGCCGACGCCGGCCGTCTCCCGTTACGACGGCGTGGATTTTGTGCCCGCCAAGAACTGGCTGGTTCTCTTCGGGCATCATTTTTCTTCCATCGCCGGGGCGGGCCCGGTCATCGGACCGGTCATCGGATGCGTCCTTTGGGGATGGGGTCCGGCCGTCTTGTGGATTGTCCTGGGAACGGTGTTGATCGGCGGCGTGCATGATCTGACCGCGCTTTTGGTTTCCGTGCGCCACGAGGGAAGGTCCATCGCGGAGATTTCCTCTTATGTCGTTTCCCGCCGGGCGCGTCTCATTTTTTCCATTTTTGTCTGGCTCGCCCTGATTTTGGTCATCGCTGTTTTTACGGATCTTTGCGCCAAGACCTTTGTGACGGAACCAAAGGTCGTGCTTCCTTCCCTGGGGCTTATCCCTGTCGCGCTTTTGACCGGCTATTTGATCTATGTCCGCAAGACGAACCTCGCGGGGGCGACCGTCTTGGGCCTCGGGCTTTTGGCTCTGCTTGTTTTTGCCGGGCATTTCGCGCCGCTGCGGCTGCCGGGTAACGCGGGTTTGGCCTGGACCGTCCTTCTTCTGGTTTATTCTTTTTTGGCTTCTGTGACTCCCGTCAATTTGCTTCTGCAGCCGCGCGATTACCTGTGCAGTTTTCTCCTTGTGTTCGGGGCGGGCATGGGGCTATTGGGGTTGTTGATCAGCCATCCCGTGATCCGGCAGCCCGCGTTCGTGTCCTGGAACACTTCGCAGGGCATGTTGTGGCCGATGATGTTCGTCACAATCGCCTGCGGCGCGGTTTCGGGGTTTCATTCCCTCATCGCCAGCGGAACGACGTCCAAGCAATTGAACAATGAGCGTTATGCCCGGCGCGTGGGCTATGGCGCCATGGTGGCCGAGGGTGTTGTCGCCCTGGTTGCCGTCTTGGCCATCACAAGCGGGATCGCCAAATCAACCCCTGATCTTTGCCTGCTGCTTCGGGACCAGGGCCCGATCTGCCTTTTCGGGATGGGATACACGGGATTGACGAGATTTTTCTTCGGCGATTACGGGCTTTATATCGCCGTCATGATCCTCAACGCCTTTATCCTGACAACGCTGGATACGGCCACGCGCGTTTGCCGTTACCTGACGGAAGAATTAACGGGTTTTTCCAACAGATTCCTGAATACCCTCATCGTTGTCGCGGCCGCCGGGTTTTTGGTTTTCTCCGGCGCCTGGAACCGGATCTGGCCCGTTTTCGGGGCTTCCAATCAACTCGTGGCCGCGCTTGCGCTTTTTATCGTCAGCGGTTATCTGATGATCCGAAAAAAACCTATGTGGTACACGCTGATCCCGGCGATCCTGATGTATGTAACGGCCATCGCGGCCTTGATCATTCAGGCCCTCGCTTATATTCAGAACCGTCAATTTTTGTTGACCGGGATCACGCTGGTTCTTTTGGTTTTATCCGCGATCATGCTGGGAGAGGCTCGTCAGGCCTGGGTTTTTCGCCAAAGAGAAAAGGAATCAGGAAGGGATTCGAAAACCGATCAGAGATTTCGACAGGAACGCAAGGAGGGGGAGCGAGCATGAAAGTCCTTGTTCAAAAATTTGGAGGCAGTTCGGTTGCCAATGTGGAAAGGATCAAAAACGTCGCCCGGCGCGTCGTTTCCTACAGGAAGCGGGGCTGGAAACTCGTGGTTGTCGTTTCCGCCCTGGGAGATACGACGGATGAATTGATCGAGCTCGCCCAGCAGATCACCCATGACCCGCCGGCCAGGGAAATGGACATGCTTTTATCGACCGGCGAGCAGATCAGCTGCGCCCTTCTGGCCATGGCCATTGAAGAGCTGGGTTATGACGCGATCTCCTTTACCGGCGGACAGGTCGGGATCATGACCGACAAGACGCACACCAAGGCCAAGATCATGGATATCGGCCCAGGGCGCATCCGCCAGGCGCTGGAACAGGGCAGGATAGTCATCGTCGCGGGTTTTCAGGGTGTGACGCAGGACCAGGATATTACGACGCTGGGCCGCGGGGGTTCTGATCTGACGGCGGTGGCCCTGGCCAAGGCGATCGGCGCGCGGACCTGTGAAATCTATACGGACGTGGCGGGCGTCTATACGACAGATCCCAGGATCGTGCCCGGGGCGCGCAAATTGAAACAGATTACCTACGATGAGATGCTGGAAATGGCCTCCCTGGGCGCCCAGGTCATGCAGGCCAGATCCATAGAGGTGGCTAAAAAATTCGATATCCCGATCCATGTCAGATCCAGCTTTACCCTTGAAGAGGGGACACTTATTTTAAAGGAGGCGGATAAAATGGAGGATTTTGTTATCAGTGGCGTCACGTTGAACAGGAACGAGGCCAAGGTGACGGTCTGCGACGTGCCGGATGAGCCCGGGATCGCGGCCCGTCTTTTTCGCGAATTGTCCAAAGCGGGCGTGAATGTCGACACCATTGTCCAGAACGTTTCTCGCAAGGGCTATACGGATGTTTCCTTTACCGTCCCCCTGGCGGATTTGGCCAAGACGAAAAAAGAGATGGGGAGGGTTTCTCCCAAGATCAAGGCCGGTAAGGTCTTGGAAGACAAAGATATCGCCCGCGTTTCCATCGTCGGCGTGGGCATGAAGACCCATCCCGGGGTGGCCGCCGGCATGTTTGAGGCCCTGGCGGAAAAAAAGATCAACATCGGCATGATCACGACTTCCGAGATCAGTATCTCCTGTATTATCAAGAAGCATGACGCTGAAAAAGCGGTCAAATCGATCCACGCGAAATTCAGGCTTGGATAAAGAACGCAAAAGGATTTCTTAGAAAGAAAGAGGCTGCCCCATGAATACGATTGAGCTGTATGACACGACATTGCGCGACGGTTCGCAGACGGAAGGCATCTCTTATTCTGTTTTGGATAAGATCAAGATCGCCCGCAGGCTCGATGCATTGGGTATCGCTTATATCGAAGGCGGCTTTCCCGGGGCCAACCCCAAGGACAGGGTGTTTTTTGAAGAGTTCCGCAAGCGCCCTTTGAAAAACGCCAAACTCGTGGCGTTCGGTTCCACGCGCAAGGCCGGCGTTTCCGCGCGGGAAGACGAAGTGTTCTGCGGTCTTCTGCGTTCCGGGGCCTCTGTCGTAACGATTTTCGGAAAGAGCTGGGACCTGCACGTCAAGGATGTCCTGAAGGTGACGCTTGAGGAAAATCTCGAGATCATCAGGGATTCCGTGACTTATCTGGTATCCAAAGGCGTCGAGGTCGTCTATGACGCGGAACATTTCTTTGACGCCTACAAGAATAATCCCTCCTACGCGGTGGCTACGCTGCTGGCTGCCCAGGAGAGCGGTGCGCGTCTGCTTTGCCTCTGCGATACCAATGGAGGGACCCTGACATCCACCTTAAAATCGGTGATCAAGGATGTCCGCGAGAAGGTGCGTCTGCCTCTGGGCTTCCACGGGCATAACGACCTGGGGCTGGCGGCCGCTAATTCCATCGCCGCCATTGAATCCGGATGTACGCATATCCAGGGAACGATCAACGGCTACGGAGAACGCTGCGGCAACGCGGATCTGATCATTCTGATCGGCATCCTGAAACTCAAGATGGGGCTGGATTGCGTCAGCGACGAACAATTGACCACCCTGACCGATGTTTCGCATTTTGTCAGCGAGATCAGCAATATGAAACAGGTGGACAACCAGCCGTTCGTCGGCAAGTCCGCTTTCGCCCATAAGGCCGGGGTGCACATCAACGCCATTTATAAAAACCCGCGCAGTTACGAACACATGGAGCCTGAACGCGTGGGGAACGCCCGTCGGATCCTCGTGTCGGAGCTGGCGGGAAAATCGCCTATTTTGACCAAGGCCGAAGAGCTCAAACTGCAGTTGAAGAAGGATTCCCCGGATACCAAGAAGGTCTTGAAGCTTCTGCAGAATCTGGAGCATCAGGGCTATCAGTTCGAGGCCGCGGACGCCAGTTTTGAGATCCTGATCAAGAGGGCGCTCAAGCAGTACAAAAAGTTTTTTGAGCTGGAGGGTTTTCGCGTGATCGTCGAGAAGCGTCAGAAGGGAAAACTGACTTCGGAGGCGACCATCAAGCTGAAGGTGGGCCGCGTGCAGGAGCATACCTCCAGCGACGGAGACGGTCCGGTCAACGCCCTGGATAACGCTCTTCGAAAGGCCCTGAAGGCCTTTTATCCGAAAGTGAGCGAGATGCATTTGTCGGATTTCAAGGTCAGGGTCCTGGATGTCAAAGAAGGAACGGCCGCCAAGGTGCGCGTCCTTATCCAGTCCCAGGATCTGCATGATTCCTGGACTACGGTTGGGGTTTCCGAGAACCTTATCGAAGCCAGCTGGCTTGCGCTGGTCGACAGCATGGAATTCAAGCTGTTGAAAGACGGAGCGAAGAAGGCCGTATGAGCAGTCAGGGTCCTGAATTAGACGGTCAGTATAATCCCGGGCAGACCGAACAGCGGTGGGCCGATCTTTGGTCGCAGACGCCTTTGTTCCATGCCTCGGTGAATAAGGATAAAGAGCCTTTCACGGTTGTCATTCCTCCTCCTAATGTCACCGGCATTCTGCATATGGGCCACGCCCTGAATGATACCCTGCAGGATATCCTCGTCCGCATGAAGCGGATGCAGGGATGCGAGGCGCTTTGGATGCCGGGCACGGATCATGCCGGTATCGCGACGCAGAATGTCGTCGAGCGTCAGATCGCCAAAGAGGGCCTGACCCGCGACCAGTTGGGCCGCGAGAAGTTCATTGAGCGCGTCTGGCAGTGGAAAAAGGATTACGGCTCAACGATCATCCGTCAGCTCAAGCGCCTGGGCGCCTCCTGCGATTGGCAGCGGGAACGCTTCACCATGGATGAGGGTTATTCCCGGGCGGTCACGGATGTTTTTGTTTCGCTTTATGAAAAGGGCCTCATCTATCAGGGGGATTACATCATCAACTGGTGTCCCCGGTGCCAAACAGCCTTGTCGGATGAGGAAGCCCCTCACCATGATCTGGAAGGCAAATTGTATTACATCAAATATCCGCTGAAGCAGATCCCCGGAAAAGGGCGCCGGATATCGAAGACAAAAAAAACGAAAAAAGACGGTTTTCTGTTTGAGGATGCCGTTGTCGTGGCGACCACTCGCCCGGAAACGATGCTGGGCGACACGGCCGTTGCCGTGAATCCGAAAGACAGCAGATACAAACATCTCGTCGGCTCAACCCTGGTCCTGCCTTTGATCGATCGCGAGATCAGGATCATCGCGGACCCGCTTGTTGATTCCGCTTTCGGGACAGGCTGCGTGAAGGTCACGCCCGCGCATGACCCGAACGACTATCGCATGGGCCAGTCGCACGGCCTGGAATTTATCAATATCATGCGCCCGGACGCGGTGCTCAATGATCATGCCGGGGAATACGCGGGTATGGACAGATTTGAGGCCCGGGAGGCGATCCTGGAGGATTTGAGGGAACGCAAACTCCTGCTCAAAGTGGATGCCCACGCGCACGCGGTGGGCCATTGCTACCGGTGTCATACGATCATTGAACCTTATTTGTCCAAGCAGTGGTTTGTGAGCATGAAGCCATTGGCGAAACCGGCCCTGGAGGCCGTTAAAAAAGGCAGGATCAAATTCACGCCGCGGCGTTGGACAAAAGTGTATTTGAACTGGATGGAAGGCATCAAGGATTGGTGTATTTCCAGACAGATCTGGTGGGGACACAGGCTTCCTGTTTACTACTGTCGGCATTGTCAGGAACAGGCGAATGGGCTGCCAGAGGACCGGCCGTCGCCGGGGAGAAAACAGAAGATCAGGGAGAAAGCGCCTCACGGAGTGATTGTCTCGCGGACAAGGCCTCAGAGATGCCCGGAATGCGGGGCCACGGATTTGAAACAGGATCCTGATGTCCTGGACACCTGGTTTTCTTCCTGGCTCTGGCCGTTCGCGACTTTCGGGTGGCCGTTTTCCCAGGAGTCAGCGGCGGGGCAAGAGGGGGTCGATGAGCAGAAAAGGGACCTGGCGTATTTTTATCCGACGAATGTTCTGGTCACGGCCCCGGAAATCATTTTTTTCTGGGTGGCGCGCATGATCATGGCGGGATGCGAGTTCATGAAGGAAATCCCTTTCCGGGATGTCGTGATCCACGGCACGGTCCGCGACGAACAGGGACGAAAAATGTCGAAGTCCCTGGGAAACAGCATCGATCCTCTTGAGGTCATTGAAACCTACGGCGCGGACGCGCTGCGTTTCAGCCTTGTCTCGGCCAGCGCTTCCGATATTTTTCTCTCCAAAGAAAAGTTTGAGCAGGGCCGTAATTTTGCCAACAAGATCTGGAACGCCGCGCGCTTCATCCTGATGAATGTTTCTTCTGAGGCCGGGGGCGAGGGTATCGATGCCCGCCGGCTGAATGTCGCCGACGCCTGGATCCTCGCGGAACTCAATGGAACCGTCCGAAAGGTCACCAGGGCCACCGGCGCTTTCCGTTTTCATGAAGCCATCCAGGAATTGTACGCTTTTTTCTGGCATTCTTTCTGCGACTGGTATCTGGAAATCGCCAAGCCTTCCATCGCGGAAAAAAACACGCAGGAGATCCTGGTCTATGTGCTGAAGAATTCCCTCTTGTTGCTGCATCCTTTTATGCCGTTCATCACGGAGGAGATTTCCTCCAAGCTTCCCGGAGCGGATCCCGGCCGGTCCATGGCCGTCTCCGTTTGGCCGAAACCTGTCAAGGCATACGACGATAAACAGGCCGCAGGCCAGATGCGCGCTGTTTTTCAGAGCGTTTTTCTTCTGCGCGAACGCCGCCATGAGCTCAAGCTTTCCGCCTCGGCAAAATTGAACGTGAAGGTGTGGGCGGGTGAGAAAAAAAGGCGCTCTTTCGAACAGGTCCTGCCCGTGATCCGTCATCTGGGACAGATCGAAAACCTTCAGATCATGGAGGAGGACATTGTTCCCGCGAATTCTTTAAGCCTTTTTGTGGAAAAGGATATCCATCTGTATCTTCTTCTGGAGGGACTGGTTGATATCGCCGGCGAGATCCGCAGGCTGGACCAGGAAATCCTTGAGGTCCGCAAGCAGATCAAAGGCAAAGAGGCCCTTTTGTCCAACAAGGGATTTGTCGCCAAGGCGCCCGCTCCCGTGGTTGAGGGAGAGCGCAAAAAACTCAAAGAGTTGAAAATTTCGTCAGAACGTCTCACGGAGATCCGGCGTGCGCTTCAATGAATTCCCTGTCAAGGATTTGATCAAAAAGGCGCTTGAAGAAGATGCCGCCGGCCGCGATATCACGACGCTGGATTTTATCCCTGAAAAGGCGAGGGCCGAAGCCAGGATCACGGCCGGGGAAACCGGCGTCGCCTGCGGACTCGCCATCGCCTGCGATGTTTTTCAGACATTTGACAGACGATTGAATGTCCTGATGAAAAAGCGGGATGGCGCAGGAGTGAAGAGCGGGGAAACCCTGATGATCCTGAAGGGACGGGCGCGTTCTGTTTTGTCATGCGAACGGGTGGCTTTGAATTTTTTGGGCTATCTGTCGGGCATCGCGACACTGACCAGGCGCGCCGTCAAGGCCGTCGGGACAAGCGGCGTGCGGATATTAGACACCCGAAAGACGACGCCCCTTTTGCGCGCGCTGGAAAAATACGCGGTGGCTTGCGGGGGAGGCAGAAACCACAGGTTTGACCTGGCGCAGCAGTATCTGGTCAAAGACAATCATCTGGCTGTCTTGAAGGGAACCCCTGGCCCGGGTCTTTTGGTTCAGCGCAGGGGCGATGTCCCCTTTGAGATAGAGGTGGAAGATCTCGCGGAGCTCAAAAAAGCCCTTGTCCTCTGCCCCGATATTATCATGCTGGATAATTTTAAACCTCAGGATGTACGCGCCGCGCTCGGTCTTCTTCGCCGGGTTTTTCCCGGACGGACCCCCAGGCCCCTGCTGGAACTTTCCGGAGGCATCACCCTGGCCAATATCCGCAGTTACGCCATCAAAGGCGTGGATTTCATTTCCCTGGGCGCCTTGACGCATTCGGCTCCCGCCCTGGATGTTTCGCTTGAAATCACGAAAGTCTTTTAAAAAAGATCCTTCTTCAAGAGATTCCAAAGGCCATGTCTGATTTTAAGCTCATAAGCCCGTTTTCGCCGTCCGCCGACCAAAGCCAGGCCATTGATAAGTTGACCGCCGGTTTCAGGAGCGGCAAAAAATCCCTGACCCTTTTGGGCGTGACGGGTTCCGGCAAAACTTTTACCATGGCCAATGTCATCGAACGGATGAACAGGCCCGCCATTGTCATTTCCCATAATAAAACCCTGGCCGCGCAGTTGTATTTTGAGTTCAAGGAATTTTTTCCCGACAACGCCGTTGAATATTTTGTCAGTTACTACGATTATTATCAACCCGAGGCCTATGTTCCCGCGACAGACACTTATATTGAAAAGGATTCTTCCATCAATGAAAGGCTCGACCGCCTCCGGTTGTCTTCGACGACATCCCTGTTTTCCCGGTCCGACTGCCTGATCGTCGCGTCCGTGTCCTGCATTTATAATCTGGGAAGCCCCAGGGATTACAGGGAATACATGGTGTTTTTGCGGGTGGGTGAGCCGGTGAGCCGTCAGGATATCCTGCGACGCCTGATCGCGATCCAGTATGAACGCAACGATTATGATTTCAAACGCGGCAGGGTGCGCGTCAAGGGCGACGTCGTGGATATTTTTCCGGCCTATGCCGAAAAAGCCGTGCGCCTGGAGATCGACTACGATACCATCCGCAGGATTTACGAATTTGACCCAGTTTCCGGTAACAAGATCGGCGCAGATCTGGAGAAGACCGGCATCTATCCGGCCAAACATTACATTGTGTCGCCGCAGGCCGTTGAGCGGGCATCGCAGTCGATTTTGGCCGAATTGGAGACAAGGCTGCGTGAACTTCGGGGCGCCAACAAGCTCCTGGAGGCCCAGCGGCTGGAACAGAGGACCAGATACGACATGGAGATGCTGCGTGTCGTCGGGTATTGCCACGGGATAGAAAATTATTCCAGGCACCTGTCGTTTCGGGAACCCGGATCGCGGCCTTATTGCCTGCTGGATTATTTCCCTGACGATTATCTCATGTTTATCGACGAGAGCCATGTTTCCATTCCGCAGATCAGGGGGATGTACGAAGGGGACCGGGCCCGAAAGGAAGTCCTGGTTGATTTCGGGTTCAGGCTTCCGTCCTGCCTGGATAACAGGCCGTTGAAATTCGAGGAATTCGAGAGCCTTGTCCCGCGCGTGGGTTTTGTGTCCGCGACGCCCGGGCCTTACGAGGCCGGGAAATCCGGCGGTATTACCGCCGAACAGATCGTGCGCCCCACAGGGATTCCCGATCCCGAGATCATCGTAAAGCCGACGCGCGGCCAGGTGCAGGATCTGGAAGAGCGGATTAAGGAACGCAGCCAGAAGGATGAACGGGTCCTTGTGACGACCCTGACCAAGCGCATGGCGGAAGATCTCAGTCAGTATCTGGAGGAGAAGGGCATCAAGGTGTCCTATCTTCATTCGGAAATCGATACGATTGAACGCGTGGAGATCCTGCGCAAGTTGAGAAAAAAGGTGTTTGACTGTCTGGTCGGAGTCAATCTTTTGAGGGAAGGACTTGATCTTCCCGAGGTTTCTCTGGTCGCGATCCTGGATGCCGACAAGGAAGGTTTCCTGCGGTCCGACGTTTCCCTGATCCAGCTGTCCGGCCGCGCCGCCAGGCATGAGAGGGGTGAAGTGATCATGTACGCCGATAAGGTCACGGCTTCCATGGCGACGGCGATCAGGGAAAGCCGGCGTAGACGAAAAATTCAGCTGGAGTATAATGAAACGCACGGCATTACCATGTCTTCCATCCGCAAGGAGATCCGCGAAAGCCTCCAGGAAGAGGAAGAGGCCAGGACTTATCTGGCCCGGCTGGCAGGCCAGAAAAAAGATGAGTTTGAGTTCGAGACATTGATCGCGCGTCTCCAAAAGGACATGGAGTTGTCGGCGCGCAATTTGAAGTTTGAAGAGGCCGCGGCCCTGCGTGACGAGATCAAGCGGTTAAAAGAAGGCAAGGGGCATATGCCATTCGGCGGCCTCGATCCTACGGAAAAAAAGATCCGCGGAAAAAAAGACAGGCGAGCCAAAAAACAGGTATCCAATGACGAGGGGTGATGGCCGTAAGAAGGTGGAAATTGGGATTTATTTGGGATTTGGAGCTTGGGAATTGGATATTAAGCCAACAAATAAGGGGTAGCCTGACACAAGCCCCTGGTCCCTCAATTGCTTTTGCTATAAGCCATACGCCATAAGCAAGACATCATAGGCTATAAGCTAAAATATGGATACAGGCACACCCAGAACCATTGAGACCCGTTCCACCAGGCGTTCCCTGGGGACCAAACACGTGGGCACAAAGGTCCTTGTTTACGACCGCGTGACATCGACCAACGACCTGGCCCATTTTTTGGCAAAAGATGGAGAGCCTGAGGGCACCGTTCTTTTTGCGCATGGACAGACCCAGGGAAGGGGAAGGCTCGGCAAGACGTGGGAATCCGCTTATGGAAAAGGGCTTTATTGTTCCTTTATTCTAAGGCCTGATATGGAGATCCAGAGATTGCCCCGCGTGACGCTGATTACGGCCTTGGCCGTTGTCCGCGCCTTAAAGGAGCTTTCCGTGGAGGACGTCTTCATCAAATGGCCCAATGACGTGTTGGTGGCCGGAAAAAAAATCGCCGGCATCCTGACCGAAATGAGCCTTGAGGCCGACCGGCTGTCTTACGTGGTGGTGGGTCTGGGCGTTAACGTCAATCATGAGCCTGGAGATTTGCCGAAAGACGCCGTGTCTATCCGCCAGATTCTTAAAAGAGAAATCGACATTTCTGATTTGGCCCATAGCGTGGTGCGGCATCTGGACGCCTTATATGAAAAACTGACCCAGGGTTTCAGCGGGCTGCGGGATGAGGTCAAAGCATGTTCGGGTTTGGTCATGGGGGAAAGGGTACGCGTAGTCAGCGAACATTATGTGGTGGAGGGCTATGTCGTGGATTTTGACGATAATGGCGGTCTCATCCTGCGGCTGGATAACGGGTTTTTGAATACGGTGCACGCGGGCCATCTAACGAAAGCGGGTGAAACGGAATGATTACGATCGCTGTCGATATCGGCAATACCAATGTGACCGTCGGGTTTTTGAAGGGCTTACGCGTTTGCGATGTCTTTCGGGTCCCGACAGCGCTTTTGCGCGATGTCAAAAAGGCTGCTTCTGTTTTCCGGCAGAAATCCGGGCCTGTGTTCAAGAAGCCGCAGGCCGCGCGCGTTTTGGCCTGTAGCGTTGTTCCTGATCTCAACAAGAACCTTAAACAGGTCTGCCGGCAGGCCTTTGGCATCGATGCCCGCATGGCGGGCGTGGATTTTTCCGTGCCGATTTTGAATGAGTACAGGATCCCTTCCCAGGTGGGGCAGGACAGGCTTGTCAATGCCTATGCCGGTTTGAAACTCTACGGAAAAGGTCTTATTATCGTGGATTTTGGAACGGCCATTACTTTTGATGTTGTTTCCAGGACAGGGGAATATCTGGGGGGGCTTATTGTTCCGGGGCTCAGACTCATGCAGGAAGGCTTGAATAAAAAAACGGCATTACTCCCCTTTGTAGAACTGGCCCGGCCGATCGAGTTGGTCGGCAGGGACACGGCCTCCAGTATCCGCGCGGGGGTTATTTTCGGCGCGGCCGGCTTGTGTGACGGCATCCTTTCGCGGCTTTTGGCCAAGGAATGCCGCTCCTATAAAGTTATCGTGACAGGAGGCGACGCCCTGCTGGTCAAACCGTTCACTAAGTTTTTTAAGACGATAGAAGAAAACCTGATCCTTAAAGGTTTGTCGTTGATTGCCGAGAGCCATTCCGTCGCCATGAAAAAGCCTTACTGACAAGAGGCGGCCGGCCGTTTAAAAAATACTTGACAAAAAATTGAAATTTTACTAAAATTCAATTTCGCAAAATGAGGGGGCGTAAATTGATTTCCCCGGATTTTGCCTTTTTTTAAATTTGATGTTAGCACTCTGGACGTTGGAGTGCTAATTGAAAATAACTCTAATCCGCGCGTGGGATGAGAGAAAACAGCAGGTCCAAACGCGCCGACGCCCAAAGGACATTTAGGGGTTAAAATAACAAATCACTCAAAAAGGAGGAGACCGCATGAACTTTCAACCATTAGGGGACAGGGTCATTATCAAGCCGCTGGAAGCCGAATCTAAGACCAAGGGGGGCATTGTCCTGCCTGATACGGTCAAGGAAAAGCCGCAGGAAGGCAAGGTCGTGGCTGTGGGCAAAGGGAAAGTCCTGGACAACGGGACTGTGCAGAAACCCGAAGTCAAGGAAGGCGATGTCGTTCTGTATGGAAAATACAGCGGGACGGAAGTCTCGACCAAGGAAGGCGATGAGTATCTTATTGTCAAGGAAGAGGATATTCTGGCCATTGTGAAGAAATAAGCGAGACCCTGACTTAGACGGTAAGGATTTTCTTAGTTAATGGCCCCCGAAAAGCGCGGGGGATAATTCGCACGAATGAGTTGCTTCGTTACACAGCGTGACTCATGTGCTCATTAAAGGAGGTTTGTATGGCAAAACAATTGTTATTCAATGACGAGGCCAGGCGCGCGATCCTGCGCGGCGTCGAACAGCTGGCGCGGGCGGTCAAGGTCACTCTCGGCCCGAAGGGCCGCAATGTGGTTTTGGACAAGAAGTTCGGATCTCCCACAATCACCAAAGACGGGGTAACCGTCGCCAAGGAGATCGAGCTGGAAGACCCGTTTGAGAATATGGGTGCCCAGATGGTGAAGGAAGTGGCGGAAAAGACGTCTGATGTGGCCGGCGACGGGACGACGACAGCGACGGTCCTGGCCGAAGCCATTTACCGGGAAGGCTTAAAGAACGTAACAGCCGGCATTAATCCCATGGCCCTCAAGAGGGGCATTGAGAAGGCTGTCGCGGTCGTGGTCGAAGAGCTCAAGAAGCTTTCCACCAGCATCAAGGACAAGAAAGAGGTCGCTCAGGTCGCAACAATCGCCGCCAACGGCGACAGCAAGATTGGTTCCGATATCGCGGACGCGATGGAAAAGGTCGGAAAAGACGGCGTCATCACCGTGGAAGAGGCCAAGTCAACGGCCACGACGCTGGATGTCGTTGAGGGCATGCAGTTTGACCAGGGTTATCTGTCTCCGTATTTCGTCACCGATACGGAAAGGATGGAGGCCGTTCTGGAAGAGCCTTATATCCTTATTTTTGAAAAGAAAATATCGTCCATAAAAGATCTCCTGCCGCTTTTGGAAAAGATCGCGCGCTCCGGAAAACCGTTGCTGATCATTTCTGAAGACGTGGATGGAGAGGCTTTGACAACGTTGGTCGTTAACAAGATCCGCGGGACCCTGTCCTGCTGCGCCGTCAAGGCTCCCGGTTACGGGGACCGCCGCCGCGCCATGATCGAGGACATCGCGATTTTGACCGGAGGAAAGGCCATCACCGAAGACCTCGGCATCAAGCTGGAGAGCGTTGATCTTGACGATCTCGGCCGCGCCAAGAGGGTTAAGATCGACAAGGACGATTCCACCATTATTGAAGGGGCAGGAAAGACCCAGGCCATTAATGGACGCATCGCCCAGATCAAAAAGCAGATCGAAGAGAGCGATTCGGATTACGATAAAGAGAAACTGCAGGAGAGGCTGGCGAAATTGGCCGGCGGCGTGGCTGTTATCAACGTGGGTGCCGCGACGGAAACGGAAATGAAAGAAAAGAAGGCCAGGGTGGAAGACGCCCTGCATGCGACCCGCGCGGCTGTCCAGGAAGGGATTGTTCCCGGCGGCGGAGTGGCTTTGATCCGTTGCATGGCTGTCCTGGAAACCACGAAGATCGCAGAGGAGGACGAGAAGGTAGGCGTTAACATCGTCCGCCGCGTCCTTGAGGAACCGCTCAGACAGCTGGCTGCCAACGCCGCTGTGGATGGTTCTGTGATCGTTCAGCGTGTGAAGGCCGAAAAGAAAAACATCGGGTATGACGTGTATCAGGACAAGTTCGTGGATATGCTTGAGGCCGGTATCATCGACCCCACGAAAGTGACACGTTCAGCCCTTCAGAACGCTTCCAGCATCGCTTCCCTGCTTTTGACGACAGAAGCCCTGGTGTCGGACATTCCGGAGAAAGAGAAGCCGGGTATGCCTCCGATGCCTCCGGGAGGCGGAATGGGCGGGATGTATTAAATCCGGGATTAATTAAAAAAGGAATCCATCCCGAGGTTTTTAGACCAGAACGATAACCGGGCCTGCTTGCCGCAGGCCCGGTTTTTTTTGAGAGAACCGGCCGTTTTTGACAGCAAAATAAAAGGCTTTAAAAAGGTTTAACTTGACAAGAGGGTCTTTCTTTTGTAAACTAACACATATTTTTTAAATGGCCCAGGGCAAGGGGCATCGAAATTTTAACCGGTACAGGTTGCGGAGGCATTATGGGGGAATGGATTGGAATAAACCGAAGAGCCAGAAAATGTTACGGATTTGATGAAGTCGCGCTTGTTCCCGGCATGACAACGATAAATCCCCTGGAAGTAGATCCTTCCTGGGAGATGGACGGCAAGCGTTACAAGATACCGATTTTGGCTGCGGCCATGGACGGTGTCGTAGATGTCAGATTTGCGGCAGAAATGGGGCGTTTGGGCGGTATCGCCGTCCTTAATCTGGACGGGATCCAGACGCGTTACGAAAACCCCGATGAAGTCCTGGAGGCCATTGCCAAGGCCTCTCCTCAGGAAGCAACCCGTCTTGTTCAGGAAGTTTATTTAAGGCCGATCAAGGAAAAGCTGGTCGGGGCGCGTGTCGAGGAGATCAAGAAGAAAAAGGCCCCCGCCGTCGTCAGCTGTATTCCTCAAAACGCCGAAAAATTTGCCGCCATAGCCGAAGACGCCGGTGCGGATATTTTTGTCGTTCAATCCACCGTGACAACGACCCGCCATCTGGCGAAAGAATATAAGGCACTGGATTTAAAGAAATTCTGCGAGAAAAGGGATATCCCTGTGATCCTGGGGAATTGCGTGACGTACGGCGTGACGCTGGAACTCTTGGACACGGGGGCCGCGGGGCTTTTGATCGGTGTCGGTCCTGGGGCTGCCTGCACCACGCGCGGCGTCCTGGGGATCGGAGTGCCGCAAGTCACGGCTACGATCGACGCCGCAGCCGCCAGGGATTATTATTTCAAGAGGACGGGGAAATATATTCCGATTATTACGGACGGCGGCATGCGCATCGGCGGAGAGATCTGCAAGGCGTTTGCCGCGGGAGCCGACGCCGTTATGGTCGGTTCGGCCTTTGCCAGGGCCGTGGAAGCCCCCGGCCGCGGGTACCATTGGGGCATGGCCACTTCTCACGCCAACCTGCCCAGGGGCACGCGCGTGTTCGTAGGCACGACGGGTTCGCTGGAAGAAATCCTCTTCGGGCCGGCCAAGGTGGACGACGGTTCCCAGAATCTTATGGGCGCCCTGACCACATCCATGGGGTGTCTGGGAGCGGCCAACATTAAGGATATGCAGTTCACTGAGATCATTATCGCGCCTTCAATCCAGACGGAAGGAAAGATTTTCCAGGTCGTCCAGAGAGTAGGGATGGGCAAGTGAAGACAAAAAAACAGAGTTTTGCCAGAAAGATAAAAAAACAAAAATTCACGTTCGCTTTTTCGCGCAAACGGCACACGCAGAAATCTTCCGCTCCTTCTTCCATCGCCTTGCGGCAGAAGAACTCCATCCTGATCCTTGATTTTGGTTCCCAGTATACCCAGTTGATCGCCCGCAGGATCCGGGAAGCCAAGGTGTACAGCAAGATCGTTTCCCACAAGATGACCGCCGAAGAGATCAAGGCGCAGGCGCCCAAAGGCATCATTCTTTCCGGCGGACCCGCCAGCGTTTATGACGAGAAAAGCCCGAAATGCGACAAGGCGATTTTTAAATTGGGGATCCCGATTCTCGGCATCTGTTACGGCCAGCAGTTGATCGCCCAGCATTTCGGAGGCAAAGTCCGCAGGACAAAAGAGAGGGAATTCGGCCGCCAGGAATTGTTTATCGACGACCATGCTGATTTTTTCAGCGGCCTTCCCGGGAATATCACCTGCTGGATGAGCCATGGGGATTACGTCTCCACGCTTCCCAAAGGGTTTGTTTCCATCGCGCATACCTTAAGCACCCATAACGCCGCTTTTGTCAGCCGTGACCGCAAGATTTTCGGGGTTCAGTTCCACCCCGAGGTGTCTCATACGACCAGGGGCTCGGATATCATTTCGAATTTTCTCTACAGGATATGCCGATGCAGGCCAAGCTGGGAAATGGGCGCTTTCATCAGGGATACCATTAACGAGATCCGGTTGCTGGTTGGCAAGGACAGCGTGGTTTGCGGTTTGAGCGGAGGGGTTGATTCCTCCGTGGCCGCCGTGCTGATCCACAGGGCGATCGGCAGACAGTTGCGCTGCATTTTTGTCGATAACGGCCTTGTCCGCAACAAGGAGGCCGAAGAGATCAAGGCGATTTTCCGGGGGAATTTCCATATGAACCTTGATTTTGTCAACGCCCAGAACCGTTTTTTGAAGCGGCTTAAGGGCGTGACAGACCCGGAAGAGAAGCGTAAAGCCATCGGCGACGAATTCATCAAGGTCTTTGAGGAGGAATCCAAAAAGATCAAGCGTGTAAAATATCTGGCGCAGGGGACGCTTTATCCCGATGTCATCGAAAGCGTTTCGTTCTCGGGTTCACCGTCCGCCAAAATCAAATCGCATCATAATGTCGGCGGGCTGCCTGAGAAAATGAACCTGAAATTGATCGAACCCTTAAGGGAGCTGTTCAAGGACGAGGTCCGTGAACTGGCCAAGCAGCTGGGGTTGCCGCAGGAGATCATCCATAGACAGCCTTTCCCGGGACCGGGTCTGGCGATCCGTATTGTCGGTGATGTGACCCCCGAGCGCCTGCAGATCCTGCGGGACGCGGACGATATCTTTGTCAGCGAAATCCGCAAGGCGGGCCTGTATCAGGAAGTCTGGCAGTCGTTCTGTGTCCTGCTTTGCATCAAAAGCGTGGGCGTCATGGGCGACGAACGGACTTACGAGAATGCCATTGCCCTGCGCTGCGTTTCGAGCGGAGACGGCATGACCGCGGATTGGGTTAAACTGAACCCTGAATTGCTGGGCAAGGTTTCCAGCCGTATCATCAATGAAGTGAGGGGAATCAACAGGGTTGTTTACGACATCAGCTCTAAACCTCCTTCAACCATTGAGTGGGAATAGTCTGGTTTCCGTTTCCCCGCGGGCTTTGAGGAGTTTTAGCGGCCCAGGCGGAAAAGGTCAGCAGTCGGTAAAGTGAAGAACTGTGCGTAAACAGGGCTTCGAGCGAAAGTTTCATGAGCCATTCCGATTTCGTCCATCTTCATCTTCATACCCAGTTCAGCCTCCTTGACGGCGCCTGCCGCATCAAAGAACTCATAGCCAAAGCGATCGAATACAAAATGCCTGCCGTGGCCATAACAGACCACGGCAATATGTTTGGGGCCATCGATTTTTACTCGGAGGCCAGGAAGCAGGGCATCAAACCCATCATCGGCTGCGAAGTTTATGTCGCCCAGAAGGGCCGTTTTGACAGGTCGGCTAGCATCAGCGAAGGGTCCAATCATTTTATTCTCCTGGCCAAAGATGAAGAGGGGTACAGGAATCTTTCCAAGCTCGTTTCCTTAGGGTATCTGGAAGGATATTATTACCGCCCTCGCGTGGACAAGGAGATCCTGGCCCGCTACAGCCGCGGCCTGATCGGGTTAAGCGCCTGCCTTAAAGGAGAATTGGCCTGCCTGCTTACGGCGGGCCGTTATCATGACGCCGTCAAATCCGCGGACGAATTCTCCTGTATTTTCGGCAAGGATAATTTTTATCTGGAGATCCAGGAAAACCTGATTCCGGAGCAGACAGCGGCCAACGAGGGCCTCCTGAAGATCTCAAAGGAACTGAACCTTCCCCTGGCCGCCACCAACGACGTTCATTATCTCAGCAAGAAAAGCGCGCAATCCCACGAAGCCCTCCTGTGCATTCAGACACAAACGACCCTGGATGATCCCAATCGCATGCGTTTCCAGACCCAGGAATTTTATTTTAAAAGCCCCCAGGAAATGAAACAGCTTTTCTCCTACGCGCCTGAATCCATCCGAAATACCATGGAAATCGCCGGACGCTGCAATCTGACGCTGGAATTCGGCAAACCCCACCTCCCTCAGTATACGCCCCCTGAAGGGATATCCGGCGAAGAGTATCTCAAAGACCTTTGCTCAAAGGGTCTCGCCAGGCGTTACGCGGGGCGCCTGACCCCGGAGATCAAAGACCGGCTTGATCACGAGGTCAAGATCATTTCCCAGATGGGTTTTATCAGCTATTTCCTCATCGTCTGGGATTTTATCAATTACGCCAAAAGCCGGGATATCCCCGTGGGGCCCGGCAGAGGGTCTGCCGCCGGCAGCCTCGTCAGTTATCTCTTGGGGATCACAGAGCTTGATCCTTTGCGCTATAACCTGCTTTTTGAACGGTTCCTGAATCCGGAAAGGGTCGGGCTCCCCGATATCGATATTGATTTCTGTTTCGAGCGTCGGCAGGAAGTCATCGATTACGTCAATCAGAAGTATGGGAAGGAAAATGTCGCCCAGATCATCACCTTCGGGACCATGCTCGCCCGCGCGGTCATCCGCGATGTCGGCCGGGTCATGGGCGTGCCTTACGCGGATGTGGACCGGATCGCCAAGCTCGTTCCGCCGGAACTCGGGATCACCCTGGAGGACGCGCTCAAGACGGATGAACTCAAGAGTCTTTATGAAAAAGATCCTCAGGTGCATAAATTGCTGGAGACCGCCAAGGACCTGGAAGGTTTGTCCCGTCACGCGTCTGTCCATGCCGCCGGGGTCGTGATCGGCGATAAACCCTTAGACACCTACATGCCTTTGTGCAAGCTGGATGAAGACCAGGTCACATCCGGATTTTCCATGAAGGCCTTGGAAAAGATCGGCCTCCTGAAAATGGATTTTCTGGGCCTGCGCACGCTGACCGTCATCGCCGAGGCCCTGAAGATCATCCGTCGGACAAAGAGTGTGGACATCAACATTGATGAAATTTCTCTGGAAGACAAAAAGACCTTTGAGCTCCTGGCTTCGGCTCAGACCATGGGCGTCTTCCAGCTGGAAAGCGCCGGAATGCGCGACCTGTTGCGCAAGCTGAACCCGACCCTTTTTGAGGATTTGATCGCGCTCCTGGCGCTCTACAGGCCGGGTCCCATCGGATCGGGCATGCTGGATGATTTTATTCAGCGCAAGCACAAGCTGAAACCCATTGTCTATGATCACCCGAAGATGGAGCCGATCCTCAAGGACACCTACGGGATCATGGTTTATCAGGAGCAGGTCATGCAGATTGCTTCCGCCCTGGCGGGTTTCAGCATGGCCCAGGCGGATTTGTTGCGCCGCGCCATGGCCAAGAAGATCCCCGAGGAAATGGACAAGCAGAGGCAGTTGTTCCTGGATGGATGCGTCAAAAACAGGATCGACAAAAGGATCGCCACCAAGGTTTTTGATCTTATTGATTATTTTTCCGGTTACGGCTTCAACAGGAGCCATTCGGCGGCCTATGCCCTTATTTCCTACAGGACGGCCTTCCTGAAAGCCAACTATCCTGTGGAATTCATGACCGCGCTTCTGACAAGCGAAAAAGAAAATACGGATAAAGTCGTCGAATACGTCAAGGAATGCAACAGGATGGGGACGACCGTCCTGAATCCTACCATCAACGAAAGTTTTTCCAAATTTACGGTTGAGAACGAAAACAATATCCGCTTCGGCCTCCTGGCTGTCAAGAATGTGGGCCAGGGCGCCATTGATTCCATTGTCGCCGTCCGCAAGTCCGGCGGGCCTTTTGTTTCTCTGGAGGACCTTTGCCAACGCGTGGATTTAAGACTTGTGAACAGAAAAGTCCTGGAAAGCCTGATCAAGTGCGGCGCCATGGATTTTTTCGGCTACAAACGCAGTCAGATGATGAGCGTCCTGCAGGAATGCCTGGATTATTCCGCCAAGGCCCACAGGGACCGTTCTTCGGGTCAATTGTCTTTTTTTGACGCCGATTCTTCAGAGGCGGGATTCAAGCGGTTTGAAGTCAGGGTCCCGGACATCAAGGAATGGCCGGAACTCCAGCTTTTGGCCTTTGAGAAGGAGATCCTGGGTTTTTATGTGAGCGGACACCCTTTGGTCAGATATGAGCATCTCCTGTCTCGCTTTGCTTCCTGCTGCATCGGAAAGCTTTCGGAAATGAAGGACGGGCAGGATATCTCCATTGTGGGGCTTATCAATAAGATAAAAATCACGACCACGCGGCAAAAAGGGGAAAAAATGGCCATCCTTCGCGTTGAGGATCTCACCGGCCTCCTGGAGGTGCTTGTTTTCCCCAATACCTACAAACAGGTTTCCCGCTATCTGGTCGCCAGCAATGTTGTCATGATCAAGGGGCGGTTGAGCTTGAGGGAAGAGACTCCCAAGATCCTGGCCGGCGATGTGGCTCCTATCGATGAGGCCTATCGGGCTATTTCTTCCATAACTATCGATTTATCCGGTCTTAAAGAAAATATTCTCCAGTCTTTAAAGGAAAAACTTTCCCTTTCTCCGGGGAGCATTCCCGTCTATCTGCATCTGGATACGGACAATTCCAGGAAGCTCAAGGTCCTGATCGCCAGAGACCTGTTCGTTCAGCCCAGAGCGGAGCTTTTTAACGAGATTGAGGGGCTTCTGGGGAGCGAAAGATTCCAGTTGACGATGTAACTCTTTCATGGTATTTTACTTATGAAAACCTCGCGGCAGGGCTGTTGAGGTTTTCTTAGGCTCTTAGAAGTCCTAAATATCGTCGAGACAGAGAGTTGCTTCGCCTCGGGAAAGGAGGAGGAGACATGACAAAAAAAGATATCGTATTGAAGATCGCGGACGAGACCGGTATCAAACAGATTGATGTTAAAAAGGTTGTGCAAAAGACCTTTGATCATATCATCGCCAGTCTTGTGCGCGGTGAAAAGGTGGAATTGCGCAATTTCGGCGTTTTCAAGCTGAAAGAAAGACGCAGCCGCACCGGACGAAATCCAAGGACTGGGCAGGTTGTTCCGGTTCCGGCCAGGAAAGTCGTTGTTTTCAAGTCGGGTCTGGAAATGAAAAAACTCATTAAATAAAGATAGGGGATAGGGTTATGCCGCAGGTAGGTAAGGTCAAGTGGTTTTCCGCGCAAAAAGGATACGGATTTATAGAATGCGAGGACGGACAGGACGTATTCGTTCATTTTTCCGCGATCAAGAGCGAAGGATATAAATCTCTCGAAGAAGGAGAGAAGGTGCAGTTTGAGATCGTCCAGGGGGAAAAAGGTCCTCAGGCCCAGGACGTTGTTAAGGTATAATCTTAAAGAGCTTTCAAAAAGGCGGGAGGTCGAAGAGTCCCGCCTTTAGCCTGTCACCGGCTTCAAGCGCCGTGACCGGATAAAAAAATTCCAGGCTGCCGGTTTTCCTCCGGCTCCAACCCAATAAGCGCTTATCGATGCTTTTCAAATCCCCGCGGGGCACAAAAGATATTTTACCCCCCGAAACAAGCCTTTGGCAGACAATCGAAGAACAGGCCAGAGGCCTTTTTTCGCTTTTCGCCTTTCACGAGATCCGCACTCCTGTGCTTGAAGAAGCGGGACTTTTTCTGCGTTCTTTGGGGGATCTTTCCGATATCGTCCAGAAGCAGATGTTCATGATCAAAAAGGAGACGGACGCCTTTGTCTTAAGGCCGGAAGCCACGGCCTCCATTATCCGCTCTTATATCGAACACGGTATTTATCAGTCTACGCCGGTTGCCAAATGGTTCTATATCGGCCCTATGTTCCGGGCTGAGAGGCCGCAAAAGGGCCGTTTGCGTCAATTTCATCACATCGGATGCGAGGCTATCGGTTCCTACAGCCCTCATCTGGACGCCGAAATTATCCGTCTGGCCTGCGACATTCTGACAAAGAGCGGGGTGAAGGGATTTGAAGTCGTTGTCAACACCCTGGGGTGTCTTGATGATAAAAAGAAACTGGCCGCGCTTCTTAAAGACCGTTTGCTGGCACAAAAGAAATCCTTTTGCGAAGATTGTCAGGCCCGCATGGACCGCAATGTTTTCCGCGTCCTGGATTGCAAGAATAAACAGTGCCGGGAATATGTCTCGGTCCTGAATATCGGTCATGGCCATATTTGTCCTGATTGCCAGGCGCATTTTGAAGGGGTGAGAAAATCACTGCTTGCCTTCGGTGTTTCTTACCGGATGGATCCTTTGCTGGTGCGGGGATTGGACTATTACACGCGCACGGTTTTTGAGATCAAGCATTCCGGCCTCGGCTCCCAGGACGCCCTGGGGGCGGGCGGCAGGTATGACAATCTTGTTGAAGAACTGGGAGGCCCTGAAAAAGGCGCGGTCGGTTTCGCGCTGGGCGAAGAGCGTTTGCTGCTGGCCGGGGCCGCGCAGGCCTTCCCCTGCGCTGAGGAAAATCTGGGCTGTTACGTCATTGCCCTGGGAGAAAAAGCCGCCGCCAAATCCGCGGAAATACTTTCCGCTTTGCGTGAGGCCGGCGTGAGCGCGGACATGGATTACGCGCAGGGTTCTCTGAAATCTTCTTTGCGCAGGGCGGACGCAAGGAAAGTCAAATTTTGCGTGATCCTCGGCGACAATGAGATCGATAAGGGGACCGCGGTTTTAAAGAATATGTCCGCCGGAGGGCAGCAGGAAGTCCCCTTAGCGGATCTTGTCGAAAAAGTGAAGGAAGGATTATGCTGAGAACGCACACATGCGGGGAATTGACAAAAGAGCACGCGGGCCGGGACGTTTCGCTCTGCGGATGGGTGCATCATCGCAGGGACCACGGCAAGCTTATTTTTATCGATTTGCGGGATCGTTACGGATACACGCAGGTGATGTTCAGCCCGAAGGATTCTCCCGAAGCCCACGCCTTGGCCATGGAACTGCGCGCCGAGTACGCGGTCCGGATCAAAGGGTTGGTGAATTTAAGGCCGAAAAACAATATCAACCCCGCCATTTCCACCGGAGAGGTCGAGCTGATCGCCAAAGAATTGCAGATTTTGAACCCTTCATTAACCCCTCCGTTTGAGATTGAAGACGATGTGTCCCTTTCGGAAGATGTGCGCCTGCCTTACCGTTATCTCGATTTGAGGCGGCCCAAAATGCTGTCTTTGCTGGAGGCCAGGCACCGGATGAATCAGGCGATGCGCCGCTTCTTGAGCGAAAAGAATTTTATCGAGGTTGAGACGCCGATCTTGACGAAATCGACGCCTGAGGGGGCCAGGGATTATCTCGTGCCTTCCCGCGTCAATCCTGGAAAATTCTTCGCTTTGCCCCAGTCTCCTCAACTGTTCAAGCAGCTTTTGATGGTGTCGGGGTTTGACAGATATTTCCAGATCGCCAAATGTTTTCGAGACGAGGACCTGCGGGCCGATCGCCAGCCTGAATTTACCCAGCTGGATTTGGAGATGTCTTTTGTGGAGGAGGAGGACATTTACAGCCTGTCGGAGGCCTTGTTCGCCCTGGTGCTGAAACAACTCAAAGGCGTTGAGATCAAGACGCCCTTTCCCAGGCTTACTTACAGGGAGGCGATGGAAAAATACGGTTCCGACAAGCCTGATTTGCGCCAGAACAAGGAGGACCCGGGGGAATTTTCATTCCTGTGGGTCGTGGATTTTCCCCTGTTCAAATACGACGATGAGCAAAAACGATGGGACAGCGAACATCATCCCTTCACAGCTCCGCATCCCGAAGACATGGCCCTTTTGTCTTCGCAGGATTTGAGCGGCGTGCGTTCAAGGTCCTATGATCTCGTTTTGAACGGCAGTGAGATTGCCAGCGGTTCGATCAGGATCCATGATCAGGGGCTCCAGCGGCGGATATTTGAAATCCTGCGTATTCCTGACGAGGAGATCGACGCGCGCTTCGGATTTTTGCTGGAAGCCTTTAAGTACGGCGCTCCTCCGCATGGGGGGATCGCCTTCGGATTGGACAGGATCCTGTCTCTCGTGTTCGGCACGGAAAGCATCCGCGATCTGATCGCGTTTCCAAAGACGCAAAAGGCCGTTTGCCCGCTTTCGCAGGCGCCTTCGGAAGTTTCGGAAAAACAATTGAAGGAATTGTGGATCAAGACCGTTGTTCCCAAGGTTTAGGGCAACGGTGAGAGGCTGTTGAGAGGGATAAGGTTTCCATTTTTTAAGGCTTCAAAACCAGGGAGGATAAGGTCATGAGAAGAGGCGTTTTTTCGTGGGCGATGGCGGTTATGTTTTTCGCTTTGACGGCTGCGGCCGGATGTTCCAGGGTCCAGATGTACACCGTGGAAAAAGACAGGGTGGATCAGGATCTTTCCGAGGGCAATGCGGGCTTTTTCGCGGGCAGCGCGCCGCAGGACCTTCAGCAGGGCCGTAAACTGACGCGCAAGACTTATGTCACGGAAATCGAATTGGGTAAACCTGTTTCGGCAAAGTCCAAGGCCCGGAAAGCCCGGTATGAAAAGACCCTGGTGCCAGTGGAGTCCTCGGAGGAAGATGTGATGATGGAAGAGACCGAGATCACAGAAGGGCCCGGGGAAGCCGGAGAACCGGTGATCTATAAAGTGGAGGCCAATGATACCCTCCAGAAGATCTCGCAGAAATTCTACGGGACGACAAAGAAATGGAAGACGATCTACGACGCCAATCAGGATGTCTTGAAGAGCCCGGACAGGATTTACGCAGGCCAGGTCATCAAGATCCCGCAGGAGTAAGAGAAAAGGACGCTTATGTTCAGGATAGTCAGGATCAATAACCCCAAAGAGGTCCAGGAGTTTTTCGGTCTGCATGACGAGAACGCCCGGTTGATCGAGCAGGAATACGATGTCAAGATCTCTTCGAGACCCGACGGCCTGAGGATTTCCGGTTCCAATAAGGGAAAGCTGGAAAAGGCCGTTCATGTGACCGAAAATTTCCTGCAACTCATCCGGACCAACCGCTCGGCGGACAAGAGGAGCCTGGAGCTTTTGATCCGTTCCAGGAGTTCGGTCAAGAAAGACTGGAAGGCCGGGGATTTCCGCATGGCTTTTGATCTTTGCGACGTGGCCAAGAAGGAAAAGGTCGCCACTCCAAAGACAAAAGGCCAGCAGGACTATGCGGATGCGATCAGGGGCAATGACATCGTATTCGGCATCGGGCCGGCCGGCACGGGCAAGACATACCTGGCCATGGCCATGGCGGTTTCCTCCCTGAATTCGGGCCGCGTGCGCAGGATCATCCTGACAAGACCCGCGTTGGAAGCGGGGGAGAGCCTCGGTTTTCTCCCCGGGGATATGCACCAGAAACTTTCCCCGTATCTTCGGCCTTTGTATGACGCTTTGTACGACATGATGGAGGCCGAGAAAATAGAAAAATTCCTGGAGACGGGCATTATAGAAGTGGCGCCGCTGGCCTACATGCGGGGCCGAACGCTTAACGACGCCTTCATCATCCTGGATGAGGCGCAGAACTGCACGCCGGAACAGCTCAAGATGTTCTTAACGCGCCTGGGATTTGATTCCAAGGCCGTCATTACCGGAGATATCACGCAGAGCGATCTTCCCGGGGGAAAGCCTATCGGCCTCCTGCAGGCCCTGGATCTGCTGGGAGATATTCAAGGCATTCAAATGAGTTATTTGACGGGCGCCGATGTCGTGCGCCACGAACTCGTGCAACGGGTCATCGAGGCTTATGATAAAGCACAAAGACGCAGCGTTTAAAGACGCGTTGGTCTATTCCGCGGGAATCCTGTTCTCTCTTTTTTTCGGGGCCCTGATCGGAGTCCCGCTGATTTCCGTTCTTTTGATCATTCTTCTGGCCGCGTATTTAAAAGTCCTGGGGATCAAATACGAGGACAAGAGATACAGCTTTCTTCCGCTCGGTCTTTTGCTGCTTCTGGGCATCGCGATCACGGTTTTCTTCAAGGAATACACGCTCCTGTCTCCCTATTTCATTCCGGTGGCGGCGATCGTGATGCTCGTGGGGCTGCTCTACCGTGATCTTGAACTCTCCCTGATTTTCGCTTTGACGTTGAGTTTCTTCGTCGGCATGCTCTTCGGAGGGGACCTTTATCTTTCCGGCGTGCTGATCCTGGGGGGAGTGATGGGGGCCCTTTATGTCTGGCAGGCGCGGCGCAGATCCCGGATCATTGCTGCGGGGTTCTTCGTCGGCCTGATCCAGAGCGTCGCTGTCCTGACTTTTTTCCAGCACATAAGCCTGCGTTCGATCCCTATCCTTAAATTCTGCACGGCGCCTTTCTTGAACGGCATCATTTCGTCATTTTTGGTGGCGGGCCTGCTGCCTGTTTTTGAGTATCTGTTCCGCGTGGTCACCAATATCAGCCTTCTGGAGTTGGCGGATTTCAACCACCCTTTGCTCAAACGTCTTGTTTTTGAAGCCCCGGGAACCTATCATCACAGCCTGATGGTGGGCAATCTGGCTGAGATCGGCGCGGAGGCTGTCGGGGCCAACGCGCTTTTGGCCAGGGTGGGGGCTTATTATCACGATATCGGCAAACTTGAAAAACCGGAATATTTCAGCGAGAACCAGGATAAGTGTTCCAGCAAACATGACCAGCTGAACGCGTCTATGAGCAAGCTTGTCATTATGGAGCATGTCAAGGCGGGAGTGGAGCTGGCGCGCAAGAACAGGCTCAATAACGCCATTGTGGAGTTTATCCGGCAGCACCATGGAACAAGCCTGGTCTTTTATTTTTACCGCAAGGCCGTGGAGGCCGGCAAAGATGAAGAGGGATTGGACGAAGAGGTGTATCGTTACCCCGGTCCGAAACCGCAGACAAAAGAAGCGGCGATCGTGCTTTTGGCTGATTCGGCTGAAGCCGCCTGCCGCGCCCTGGAGGAACCCACGGCAGAACGGATCTCGGACATGGTGCACCGCGTCATCAATAACAAGTTCATCGACGGCCAACTGGATGCCTGCGATCTGACGTTAAGGGATCTTGAGAAGATCGCCACGATCTTTATCCATATTCTGGGAGCGTTTTATCATTCCCGTATTGATTACCCTCAAGTTGACAAAGGTGAAACGACCAAAAGCTCCTAGAAGCCCCCTTCAAACAGCCCCGTTTCGGATTGACCGCGGGATCGTCATCGACATCAACTGTCGTTCCCGAAAGCCCCTTCCTTCTCCGCAAACTTTCAGGCGCCTGGCAGTCTTTGTCCTGAAGTCCGAGCGTGTCTCCAACGCGAGAATTTCCATCCAGCTGGTGGATGACGGGCTCATGAAAAAATACAATGCGGATTTTAAGAAGAAGAGAGGCACGACGGATGTCCTGAGCTTCGATTTTTTGGGGCCGGGGGCGCGGAGAAATTTCGTGTTCGCCGACGTGGCGGTTTCCGCGGAAACCGCTTATCGCCGGGCCGCGGAACTTGATCTGAGCCCTTTTGAGGAGATGTTTCGTTACGCGATCCACGGCCTTCTGCACCTGCTGGATTACGATGATTTGAGGCCCGCCCAGAGGCGTTTGATGTGGGGCAGGCAGGAAACGCTTTTGCGGAAATTTCTGGCCGTTTGAAGGAATGTGTTAAATGAAGGGTTGAGGCTGATACTTTATCTCTTTAGAATATAGCGGCAGCGTGTTCTTGAGCGGAGGGAAGGTTTGTTCGGAATCCTTCACTTCGTTCTGCTTGAAACCTGTGAACAGCCGTCTTCGGCTACTGGCCTGATAACTGATCCTGAGGTTCATCCATGATTTGCTCAACGCCTGCCTTTGTCTTAAGGACTTTTGATTTCAGGGAAACCAGCAAGATCGCCGTTTTTTTCACCCGGGAGTACGGCAAGGTCAAGGGCGTGCTCAAGGGCATCCGCAAAGACCCCCGAAAATTCGGTTCCACGCTTCCTCTTTTATCCCTGAATCATATCGTTTTTTATAAAAAACGTAATACGGAAATCCATCTCGTCGGTCAATGTGACCTCCTGGATGATTTCGGCATCCGCGGGGGCGACCTCAGGAACTTCGGCTATTCCCATTTCTGTTCAGAGCTCCTGGATCTCCTGATGCCTCTGGAAGACCGCAATGAACGCGTCTTTACGCTGACGCAGGAATTCCTTTCAACATTAAAAGAAACTTCCTGCGATTGCCGTGATGTTTTCATGATCAAAACCCTGGCCCTGTCGGGTTTCAAGCCCCACTTCGATTCTTGTCTGATGTGCGGACGGTCTTTGTCTGCGGAGGCTTTCTTCAGTCTTAAAAAGGGAGGTCTTTTGTGCCGGCATTGTCTGCCCGCGGATCTTTCCGGTCAGCGTGTTCTGGCGGGAACCGTTGCCTCCATTCTCTATATCGAACGTTCGGGATGGCAGGACAGCCTTCGGCTCAAACTGATGCCCCAGGTGCGCAAAGAACTGGATGAAGTCCTTCACTGTTTTATCCGTTTTCATGTGGGGCGCGGTCTGAAAACAAGAGGTAAACTCATGGAGTTGTTTAAGGATCTGGATGAAAGGGCAGGCCTCGGCAAGGAATAACGGAGGGTTTGATTCCGCCTCTGGAGGAATCAAACCCCGAGCAAATTTTGAAAATATCTGGATGCCCGTTCGAGCTCTGCGAGAACTGGTAGCATACAGAAATTTTCAAGATGTTTTAAGTGAGGGGCTGACAGCTTTGCGCCTCTGGCGGAATCAAATTGACTTTGAATTTTAACTATGTTATCGTAAAGCAAGACCTAGGAGAGGGAGCGAATGAAGATCGTTATCGTCGGGCCTGGAGCGATGGGATTGCTGCTGTACGGCTTGTTGTCAAAGGCCAGGCAGGACGTCTGGGTCCTTGATAAAAGCCCTGAAAGGGCTGGGCGCCTTAAAAAGGACGGCATCCGGATCGAAGGGGTCATGAACTCCCGGTTCCAGGATGTCCGCTTTTCCGCAGAACCCGCCGAATATCGCGACGCGGATTTCTGGTTTGTCTGCGTCAAATCCTACGACACGAAAAATGTGATCAAGCGCATCGCTTCCCATGTTTCCGAAAGGGCGTCTGTCGTCTCTTTTCAGAACGGGGTGGGGAATATTGAGCTTTTGACAGAGGCCTTCGGCGCGGGCCGTGTTCTCCTGGCGGTCTCCAGCCAGGGCGCCACGCTTCTGGGGGAAGGCAGGGTCCATTACGCCGGGGAAGGCGAGATCATCCTGGGCAGGGTTGACGGGGCCTTGACCGCGCAGCTGAAGTCTCTTCGCGAGTTTTTTCAAAAAGCCAGGGTCCCTGTGAAATTATCCCGGGACGTCCAGGCAGTTCTGTGGTCCAAGCTTATCATCAACGCCGGGATCAATGCCGTGGCGGCTGTCACAGGATTGAAGAACGGCCGGATCATGAAGATTGAAGGAGCCAGGCGCCTGGCCGAACAGGCGATTACGGAAGCGCATAGGGTCGCCAAGCGCAAGCGCATCAAGCTTCTCTATGACGACGTTCTGGCCAAGGCGGAATCCGTCTGCGAGGCCACTTCGGAAAATATATCCAGCATGCTGGCGGATGTGCTGCGTAAAAAACCGACGGAGATAGACGCGATTAACGGCGCGATCCTGCGTCACGCCCAGAGCCTGGGCCTGAAAACGCCTGTCAACGCCTTTTTGGTCGATGTCGTCAAGACGCTCGAATCGAATTATTCGGCTTAAATAAGCCACTTCAAAATAACGGGGGACATGAATGGAAATCATTATCGGCGTTCTGCTTGTCGGATTTCTCGGCCTGGTAGCCATGATCCTGAAGACTTCTTCGGAGGATGCAAAAAAAAGCAAGGTTGTCGAAGACGCCAAGGGCAGGCGTATCTCTGACCTCGAGGCCCAGCTTTTGCAGAAAGACGGGGAATTGAAGAAGGTGATGGAGGAGAGGCAGAAGCTGGAAGATGAATTCTTCAAGGCGAAAGACGACGCTGAGATCTTTAAGAGGGAAAACACGGAACTTTTGCAGAAACTCAAAACTCTGGAGAAACAGAAGGAAGAAACGGGACCTTTGAGGGAGGAGCTTAAGCAGAAGGAGGCGATCGCGCACCAGGAAACCGTGGCCCGCCAGAAAATGGAGGGCGAACTTTCTTTGAGAGAGACGGAGATCGAAAAAACCCAGAAAGAACGCGATAGCCTGAAAGCGGATTTGAAAGCAAAATCGGATCTCTATGAAGGCCTTAAAGGACAGTATGATGAGCTGGAGGCGGAAGTTCAGAAGCTCAGGGAAGCCCAGATCAAGATAAAGGCTGAGACTCCGAAGGCGGAACCGGCGAATAAGCCGGTTCAGGCGCCTGAAGCATCGGAATTGCCGAAGCCTGAAATTCCAAAAGCCGAACCCCCGAAAGCCGAGTCTCCGAAAGCCGAACCTCCGAAACCAGAGCTTCCTAAGGCGGAATCTTTGTTGCCTGAAGCGCCGAAAGCAGGACTTCCGGAAGGGCAAGCTTTTCCAGGGGAATCCGCGAAACCTGAAACCCCGAAGAATGATCCCGCTCCCAAGCCAGGTCCTTTTTCCTTGAGAGACGCCGGCCCTAAAGGGCCGCAAGCCGCCGAGCCCCGCGCGCAACAACCGAAACCTTCCGGGAACACGGCGGATGAGATCCCGGGATTTCCAAAAGCGGACCAGACAAAGGTCGATATTAAAAAAGATGTGCCCGGCGATGTGGAATTTTTTAAGGTCCAGCCCAAAAAAGAAGATGAGGCTTCCGGGGAAACTGAGGCTCCTTTCAAATTGACAAACGTGAACAAGCCGTCTGCCCCCGCTGCGCAGCCTTCCGAAAAAAAGGACGCGGCCGCAGGCAGCCAGCAAAAGCCTCCGGAGAAGTCCAAGACAAAGCGGGAGACATTGATTCCCGGTTTTCAGCCTAAGGAAGATAAGCCCGAATAGCGTTTTATCCGTTGCTTCAATCGTCTGCGATCTTTTAGGATCGCGGACTTCCTCTATGGAGTTTCATGGGTGTTCCTGTCGAAGATTTTAAGAAAGTCCTGAATCCCGCGCAACTGGATGCCGTTACGACCATCGAAGGCCCTTTGCTGGTTGTGGCGGGAGCGGGTACGGGCAAGACCCGGGTTATCGAATACCGGGCCCTCTATATGATCGAGAAGGGCATTCCTCCCGAGCAGATCCTTCTGTTGACTTTCACGAGAAAGGCCGCGCGGGAAATGCTGAGCCGCGCCTCTCTTCATGACCCCCGCTGCCGCAAGATCGAAGGGGGGACCTTCCATTCTTTTGCCTACCGCCTGATACGGCAGTATAAAAAGGCGCTTGGCCTCGGGGAGATTATTTCTTTTCTGGATGAGCCCGACAGTTCAGACCTGCTCCATCTTCTGGCCGGCAAGGCGGGATTTCTTGAAGAAAAATCCAGGTTTCCCAAAAAAGACACGGTCCGTTCCGTCTTGAGTATGAGCATCAACAGGAACATGGCCATCCGCGAAATTCTTTCCAAGGATTATCCTCATTTCGCGCCGCTTTCCTCCCAGCTGGAGGAGCTGAGGAAGATGTACACGCAGTTCAAGCTTGAGAGGAACCTGATCGATTACGACGATATGCTGATCTACCTGAAATTTCTCCTCGACAATGAAGCCATCAACGCGAAGGTTTCTTCGCATTTCCGTTATGTGATGGTCGACGAGTTCCAGGACACCAACAAGATCCAGGCCGATATTGTCTATTCTCTGAGCCAGCATCATCACAATTGCATGGCCGTGGGGGATGACACGCAAAGCATTTACAGTTTCCGGGGGGCTTATTACAAGAACATGTTTGATTTCCCCCGGCGCCTGCCTGACACAAAAATCGTCAAGCTGGAATATAATTATCGTTCCACTCAGCCGATCCTGGACGTGGCCAACGCCGTGATCGAAGGGGAGGCGGAAAAATATTCCAAGGTCCTCTTCACCACGCAGGCAGGCGAAGAGAAACCCACGCTTTCCTATTTCAAGGACCCTTTCAATGAGGCGGACTGGGTCGCCTCAAAAATCAAGGAATACCGCGACGAGGGCATGCCTTTGTCGTCGGTGGGCGTTTTGTACAGGTCGAATTATCTTTCCCTGCCTCTCCAGCTGGCGCTGTCGAAATTGAATATTCCCTTTGCCGTGTTCGGCGGCATGAAATTTATCGAGACCGCGCATATCAAGGATGTCATGGCGTTCCTGAAGGTCCACCATAATGGCCGGGACGAGATTTCCCTGGCCAGGATCCTTATGCTCTGTGATGGTGTCGGTCCGCGGACAGCCGAGCGGGTCAAGGAATTCATCCTGCGGCCCGACATGGGGGAACTGGAACGTTCCCTGGCCGGCCTTGTCAAGAACACGGACGTGCGCCGGGAATTGCTGAGACTCGCCGGACTTTTCCATGTGTTGCCCGGAATCGACGGCATCCAGAAGAAGATCAGGAAAATCGTCCAGTTTTACACGCCGTTTCTGAAAAAGAAATTCGACGATTATCCGTCCAGACAGGAAGATCTGGAGGCGTTTGTCGAGATCTCTTCGGGATATTCCTCCCTCGAACAGTTCCTCGTCGATTTTGTGACGATTGAGCCGCCGGAGCGCAGCATGATAGGGGGAGAAGGCAGGAAAGAGGACGAAAGGCCCGTGACACTCTCCACCATCCATTCCGCCAAGGGCCTGGAGTGGGAGACCGTTTTTCTGATCGCCGTGATCGACGGACATCTGCCGGTTTCCTACGCGCTCGACGACCCTGAATCCGTGGAAGAGGAACGCAGGCTTCTCTATGTGGCTGTGACGCGCGCCCGCAGGCATCTGCACCTGACCCTCCATAACGAGGGCCGAAACGGCGGCATGAGCAGCTTTAACAGGCTCTCCCGCTTTATTTCTGAGCCCCAGGTGCAGGAAAAAATCGTCACGGATTACGCCTGGTTCGAGGACGAGGGGTTCCGGATGGAAGGCTCGGAGGTTCCGAAAATAGGCAAAGAAGAACTCTATCACAAACTGTCCGATTATTTTGATTCCGATCATGGCCAAGATTATCTTTGATATTGAAACCGTCGGTATGGAGTGGGATGAGTGCGACCAGGGGACGCAGGATTGTTTCCTGAAATTCGCCAAGACGCAGGATGAAGAACAGCAGGCCAGGGATTCCCTTAGTTTTTTTCCTGTGACGGCCAGGATCGTGACGATCGCGATGCTGGAGGTGGAAACAAACAAGGCCTTTGTCTATTTTCTGGTCCCCGGTCAGCAGCCTCAGCGGGTCCTTGAGGGAGAAACGGAGTATTTTTCCGTGCCGAATGAAAAACAGCTGCTGGAACTCTTTTGGGCGAGGATTTCCAAATACGAGAATTTTATCACTTTTAATGGCAGGAGTTTTGACTGTCCGTTTCTTCTGGTCCGTTCGGCTGTCCACCAGCTTAAGGCCTCCAAGAACCTTATGCCGGATCGATACCGATCGGGTATGCATATTGATCTGATGGAAAAGCTGACCTTTCTGGGGGCTGTCCGCAGACGTTTCAGTCTCCATGTCTGGTGCAGCGCTTTCGGCATCAAAAGTCCCAAGGATGAGGGGGTGATGGGCAGCGATGTGAAGAAGCTTTTTCAGGAAGGGCGCTACACGGATATCGCCCGCTATTGCCTCAGGGACGTGGCCGCGACCCGAGAGCTTTTCCTATATTGGGACAAATATATGAATATCCCCTGACGAGAGCAGGAATGATGTCCCTTAAACACCGGCCTCATGGTCCCCATTCAAAGAGGCCGCAAGTCCGCAACCCCGAAACAGAATCCTTCCCTTCGCGCGTATCCTTAAAATCCCTGTCGGCATGAGTCTTAGAGCGCGTCAGCAGGCAGTTTTAAAGACTGATGTCGTGTGTGGCGAAATCAAATTCTCGCCTTGTAAAAAGCCCTGATTTTCGATAAGATAGAAAATATGCCGATTGCCAAAAAGGCCCTTTCTATCACGGCCGAAAACTTTAAACCCTATGGATGGATCATCGATTACCCAGGCAAAAAACGTTGCCCTGGGAAGAATCTGTTTCGCATAGTCGTGCGGCAAATGAATAAAGGCTGGCGTATTGCTTATCTTGTTGTCAGAGATAAGGTTATAAACAGATTAGAGCAGCACCCAGGCAGCATGGAAACCTTTGAGCCTGTTGAGGGCAGGGGCCTGCTTTTCGTCAGCCTCAAAAAAGACCCGCGGGACATTGTTTGTTTTTATCTTGATAAGCCGGTTATCCTCAGGAAAAGCATCTGGCATGGTGTTGTGGCCCTGGGGAGGGAAGCGGACATCAAGATTACGGAGAATTCCTCCGTTCGTTGCGTTTATTGGCGCACCGGTGTTTCTCTGGGAAAACCATGACAGAGCAAGCCGCTTATGAGAAGGCTTTGCAAAAAGCCCAGGAAGATTACGAAGGCCTTTGTTTGCGTTGCGGCGGCTGCTGCGGCCTTTTCGAAAACGATCCCTGCACAGAGCTTCGCTCCGGCAATGACGGCCGTCATTTTTGCGGGATCTATGAGGAGAGGTTCGGCCTTCGCCGGACTGTCAGGGGCAATGAGTTCCTGTGCGTTCCGATGCGTAACGTTATTTCAGGTTCCTGGGCCGGCTCCTGGAAATGCGCGTACAAAAAACAATTAAGAACCAGCAAAGAAGATAATTTAGGTGTCAGGGGTTAGCTAGACCCTAGACCCTTATACCAGAATTTATGAACACCCTGACGGAATATCTCTGGTTTAACACAAGGCAGGAACATGAATATATCAACATCACCGACCGCGTGGAAGCGCTGGTTTCCAAGAGCGGGGTGAAGGAGGGTATGGCGCTTGTTTCCGCCATGCACATCACAGCCGGCGTTTATGTGAATGACGATGAGGAAGGCATTATCCTCGATATCGATGAATGGCTGGAAAAACTGGCCCCTGCGCGGCCGGATTACCAGCATCACAGGACAGGCGAGAGGAACGCGGATGCCCATTTGAAGAGCCTGCTGATCCACCACGAAGTCATTGTCCCCGTGACGCAGGGAAAATTGGATCTGGGTCCCTGGCAGCAGATCTATTACGCCGAGTTCGACGGCCGCCGAAAAAAGAGAGTGGTGGTCAAGGTGATGGGAGAATAGAATAATGACCAACAACCAATCTTTCCTGTCCCGTTAATCATAAAGCTTATGCATCGGTTAAAACCGCATAAAATCGGGCATTATCAAAGCGTGGCAAAGGCGATCAGAAAATCCAGGCGCATTGCCATTTGCGCGCACATGTTTCCCGACGGTGACGCCCTGGGTTCGATGACGGGCCTCGCTCAAATCCTGCGGCGCCTTAACAAGAAGGTCGTCATGTTTTCTCCGAGTCCTTTGCCCAAACGCTACCGCTTCTTGCCCGAATATCTCCGCATCCGCAGGCACGAATCGGGCAGCGGGCCTTTTGATCTGGCTATCGCCGTTGACTGCGCGTCTTATGTCCAATTGGGGGAGTTCTATGAAAAGATTTTTCGCAAAACGGCCGTGACGATTGAGATCGACCACCACACGTTCCGCAAGCCCTTCGCCGGCCTGACCCTGGTTGACGATAAGGCCGCGGCCGTGGGAGAAATGATCTATTATCTCTCCAGGCTTTTGCGCGTCAGCATCGATCAGGAAACCGCCGTTTCTCTGCTGGTTTCCATCATCGTTGAAACAGGTTCTTTTCGCCTTCCGACGATCTCTGCGGAGACGTTTGAGATCTGCGCGGAATTACTGTCCAAGGGCGTGGATTATTACGGACTTGTGGAGAAGAGTTACTGGAGCCGGTCCCGCCAGGAAGCCACGCTCCTGGGATTGTGTTTTTCCAGGATCCGTTTTTTGAGCGGCGGGAAACTGGCTGACACCTATGTGACCCTCGGCGACCTCAAGCGGCTGGGCGCCAGCGATGAAGACGTGGACCCTATTGCCGATCAGATCAGGACATTGAAGGAGGTTAAGGTTGTCCTGATGTCGCGTGAGATGGCCGGCGGCCGGTGGCGCATCAGTCTGCGGTCGAAAGGAAGGGTGAACGTGGGAGAGATCGCCGAAGAGTTCGGCGGAGGCGGCCATCCGGATGTGGCGGGTTGTTTTATCGGCGGCAGCACCGCGGAAAAGAAAGCTTTGATCAAGAGGATCCAGAAAGAGTTTTAGGCCCTTCTCATGACGGATTATCAGCTGGAACTCATCGATATCGTATCTCACGGCGCGGACGTTAAAAGTTTCCGTTTTGCCTTGAAGGAAGATGTTTTTTTCCGTCCGGGGCAGTATCTGGTCCTGACGTTGCCCCTGGAAGGGCGGACCGTCTCAAAGGCTTTTTCCATCTCCAGTTCCCCCACGGAAAAGGGTTTTATCCAATTTACCAAAAAGTTAAGCCAGAGCCCTTTTTCCATGGCCCTGGAGGCTTTGAGGAGGGGTGAGTCCTGTCATATCCGTTTTCCTCTGGGGAATTTCACGTTTTACGGCCAGTTTCCCCGGGTCGCTTTCCTGGTCGGAGGCATCGGCATTACGCCTGTCCGCAGCATCTTCAGATACGCGGCGGACCTTAACCTTGCCTCCAGCGCCATCCTTTTGTATTCCAGCCGTTCTCCGGAATACCTGATCTTCCGGGAAGAATTGTCCGCCGCCCAGAAGGCCAACCCCAATTTGAAAGTGATCTACACCCTCACCGAATGCTTCCAGGACGTTGAGGGCTGCCGTAAGGGATATATCGATGAGGATATGGTCAAACAGGAGATCGGGGATTACGCCGAGAGGGTCTTTTATTCCTGTGGTCCTCCGGCCATGGTGGATGCCATGCGCCGCATGCTCAACAGGAAGTTGTCCGTGCCGCAGGATCAGATCGTTACGGAAGATTTCGTAGGGTATTAACGGTTTAAACAAAGAACATAACATAACCCCATTTGTTTCGTCAGCAAACGCTTCTTTAGACGGCTTCCATGTTTTCTTCTTTAAAGGTCAGGGAATTCAGGATGTACTGGATTTCCATGTTCGTTTCTCTGCTGGGCAGCTGGGTCCAATCCACGGCTCAAAGCTGGCTGGTTTTCCGGCTGACCCAATCCGCCTTTTTGATGGGGCTTGTCGGTTTTTTGAGTTATCTGCCTGTTTCTCTCCTTTCCCTGGCGGCCGGCGTCTATGTGGACAGGTCGATCAAAAGAAATTTGCTGGTTATGACGCAGACGATGTTCGCTCTCCTGGCCTTGACCCTGGCGTTTCTCGTATGGACAAAGACCGTGCAAATCTGGCACGTCATCGCGATCGCCGCTTTAAACGGTTTTGTCCTCTGTTTTGACGCTCCGGCGCGGCATTCGATGATCGTTGAACTCGTGGGCAGACAGCATTTGAATAACGCGATCGCCTTGAATTCAGCGGCCTTCAATTCCGCGCGCATCCTGGGGCCGGCCCTGGCCGCCGTCCTGATCGCTCTCATCGGCACAGCGGGCTGTTTTTTTGTCAATGCCGTCAGTTACCTACCGGTCTTGGCCGTGCTTCTGCGGATCAAGCCTTTTCCCGCAGCAGAGAGAAACGGCCGCGCGACTGTCCTGGGCGATATCCGTGAAAGCTTCGCCTTGATCCGGGGCAACAGGATTTTGCTCTATCTTCTGGGCGTCGCGGGGCTGGTCAGCACATTCGGCGTGTCTTATCTTGTTCTCATGCCGATTTTCGCGCAGGGGATCCTCAATGCCGGCGCCATCGGCCTGGCTTATCTGATGTCTGCCAGCGGCCTGGGGGCTTTGATCGGCGCCCTGAACATCGCGCGTCTCAAGCATGACAGGAGCCGGTTGCGTGTCATGCATTTTTCCGTAATCGGTTTTTTCCTGGCGGCTGTCCTGTTTTCGGTTTCTCTGAATCTGCTGTTGTCCTGCGCGTTCCTTGTTTTGGCAGGCGTGGGCGCGGCCGGAAGCATGTCGATCGTTAACGCGATGCTTCAGACGTCCGTGCCGGATAATCACAGGGGGCGGATCATGGGCGTGTTTATGACGGTCTTTATGGGTTTTATTCCTTTTGGCAGCCTGTTATTCGGTTCCCTGGCCCAGTTGTTCGGCGCTCCGTCCGTGATTTTCTTCGGCGGTCTGATTAGCCTGGCTGTTTATCTTCCTGTTGCCAGGAGATTCCTGGCGGGAGAAAGTCTCCTGGAGGCAGCTTAGATGAAGAACGACCTTGTGATCAGCGTTTTGCGTTCTATGGCGGATTTTCTCGAACTTATGGACGAGAATCCTTTCCGCATCCGCGCCTATCGCACCGCCGCGGACAATGTCGCCGCCCTGGAGGAGGATATCGAGGAATATTTTCAAGAAGGGGTCAAAAAGAAGATCCCCGGCGTTGGCAAAGACTTGGCCGGCAAGATCAGGGATATCCTTTCCACGGGAACGTTTAAGGAATATGACCAGATCCGCCGGGGGGTGCCTGCGGGCGTGCTGGATCTGGTCAGGGTTCCGTCCGTCGGCCCCAAAAAGGCAAAGCTATTCTACGAAAAGCTGGATATTGCTTCGGTGGAGGGATTGAAGAAGGCCATCGCGGACAAAAGGATCTCGGGGTTGCCAGGCATTAAGGCGAAAACGGTCGAGAATATCCGGCGCGGCCTTGAGCTTCTGGAAAAAGGGAAGGAGCGCCTGGATATTCTCACCGCTACTTCCGTCGCGAACAAATTTATTTCCGCCCTCAAAAAACGCAAAGAAATCGCCGAGATCGCCGTTGCCGGGAGTCTCCGGCGCATGAAAGATACGGTCAGGGACGTGGATATCCTGATTGTGTCCGAACAGCCGAAAAAAGCCTCACGCCTGTTTACGGGCCTGCCTCAGGTCAGGCGCGTCGTGGCCGAAGGACCTACGCGGTCTTCGGTCATAACGACCGACGACGTCCAGGTGGACCTGCGGGTTATTCCAAAGGATGAATTCGGGGCCGCGCTCCTGTATTTTACCGGTTCGAAGGCGCATAACATCAAGTTGAGGCAGTTGGCGATCAAGAAGGGATGGAAGATCAGCGAATACGGGCTGTTTGACAAGCAAGGCAGGCGTCTGGCTTCGCGCGCCGAAGAGGATATTTACCGGAAGCTGGGCATGGATTTCATAGCCCCGGAATTGAGGGAGGATTCCGGGGAGATCGAAGCGGCTTCCAAGGGGGCCTTGCCCGGCCTTGTTTCTTTAAAGAACATCCTCGGGGATTTTCACGCCCACACAAACTACTCTGATGGAAAAAACAGCGTCCTGGAAATGGCGCAGAAGGCCAGGTCTTTGGGCTATGAATATCTTTGTCTGACGGATCATTCCGTCAGTTTGAAGGTGGCGCACGGCCTGGATGAAGCGCGTCTGAAAAGAAAGAAAAAGGAAATCCAGGATGCCAACAGGGGGTTCAAGGGTTTTTCCGTGCTTTTTGCGACGGAAGCCGAGATCGATGCCGAAGGCCGCATCGACTATCCGGAAAAGATCCTTTCTCAGTTTGACCTGGTGATCGGGGCTATACACAGCGGATTCAAACAGACCAGCCAACAGTTGACAAGGAGGATCGTCAGGGCCTGCCGCAACAGGCATGTCGATATTATCGCCCATCCCACGGGAAAATTGTGGCCCACGCGAGCGCCCTATGACATCGATTTTGAAGAGGTTTTCAAGGCGGCCGCCGACACCGGCACAGCCTTGGAGATCAGCGCCTATCCCAACAGGCTGGACCTTTCTGATGTTAACGCGCGGCGCGCCAAAGAATACGGCGTGCGGCTGGCGATCGGAACGGATTCCCACGATATTTCCCATCTGGATTATATGGCTTTCGGGGTCGGTCTGGCCCGTCGCGCCTGGCTGACGCCCAAAGACGTGCTCAACACCCTTCCCTTGAAGGAATTGCAAAAACAGCTCAAACGATGACTTCGCAACGCAAATGTTTTTTTCTGACCGCAATCGCAGCGCTGGCGTTGGTTTTGTCCTGTGGGTGTCAGAAGCCCCTGTACAAACAGACAGAGTTTTTGATGGGGACGTTTGTCGAGGTCCGTTCCCGCGACGCCAGGGCCTCGGCCATCGTTTTCGAGGAATTCAGGAAGCTGGAGGAGATCTTCAACATCTTTGATCCCGAAAGCGAGCTGTCCAGGCTGAATAAAAATCAGTCCGCCGTTGTTTCGGAACCTTTGTTCGCGATTCTTAAAGAGGCCCGGGAATTCCACCGGGCGAGCGCCGGGGCTTTTGATGCGGCGATCCGTCCTTTGACGCAGCTTTGGAAAAAGAGCATGGCGAAAAAAGAACTGCCCGGCCCTGAGGATGTGCGGGAGGCGCTTTCATTGGCGGGCTCGGACAATATTTATCTGAATGAGGATACGCGGGAGGTCCGGCTTCTGAAATCGGGCGCTTCCGTAGATTTAGGCGGTATTGTCAAGGGCTTTGCCCTGGACAGGGCGGTTGAAAAATTAAAGGAATCCCGTATTGATTCCGTCCTGGTCAACGCCGGAGGCAACGTTTTTTGTCTGGGGGCCAACGGCAGCAGGCCGTGGCGCGCCGGTATCCAGGACCCTTTTGGAGGGAAAAAAGTTTTGCGAAGCCTGGTTCTTGAAGATCAGGCTGCCAGCACGTCGGGGGATTATCAGCAGTATTTCGAGCTGGACGGGAAACGGTTTTCCCATATCATCGATCCCCGGACGGGTTATCCTGCGGATTCCGGGGTCGTTTCAGCCACCCTTGTTTCGGCGGACGCCTCCACCGGGGATGCGTTGTCAACCGCGTGCGTGGTCCTGGGAGTGGAGAAGAGCCGGGAGATGCTGGCCGCCTTTCCCGGGGTCAAGGCTTTTTTGATCACAAGCGATGGGGTGATCCACGCGTTGTGAATTTTCCTATACAAGACAGCCCGTGTGGTATGATAAGACCTGAAAGAGAGAGGGGCGTCCTATGTCGGAAACTATTGAGACCCTTCGCAAGGAACATGAGCAGATCTGCCGGGATTTGGATGAATTGCGCGGCCTGACCGAAGGCTGTCCTTTGGAGTCGGTCATTGAAGACCTTGAACGTCTCATCGTCAGCCATGTTTCCAGGGAAGACGTCGAGGTGTATGGTCCCCTCAGGAAGCTCGCGACGCTCTCCAGCGAAGCGGACGCCTTTCTGACGAAGTCACGCCAGGACCTCGAATACGTCAAGATTTCCGCCCTGATATTTTTTGAAAAATACCGCGGAAAAAGCCCGGCGATGTGCGGGGATTTTAAAAAGGACCTTGAACGGCTGTCCGGAAAAATCCGGGCGAGGATTGATTTGGAGAACAGGGAGTTGTTTCCTTTTTTGTTGAATTTCTGGAAAACACTCAAATGATCGCAAAGGTGTATGATCCTATGAAGGAAGCGAAAGCGTCACAGAAGAAGACTCCGCGTTGCTGGGAATTTTTCCATTGTCCGCCTTTAGAGCAGAAAAAATGCCTCTTGTCCGAGCTGGATGACTGGCGCTGCTGGCTGGTGGACATGGCCTGCTGCAAGATGGACAGGCGCACGCCCAGGCCCAAAAGCGTCAAGAAGGTTTTCTGCAAAACATGCGCGTTTTTTAAGACATTCAAGGACACCGGCCCGAAATGATCGGACGACGGCTCTTAACGCTGGCGATTTGCGCGGTGGTCCTGTTTTCGAATAGCGCCTTTGCGGCCAAAAGCGGCAAGCCGGACGCTGTCACGGCGCGCGCGGTTTACGCGGTCGATTACACCAACCGCAAAGTCCTCTACGCCAAAAACAAACGGATGAAACTCTACCCGGCCAGCACGGTGAAATTGCTGACGGGGTTGGTGGTGCTGGACCACAAGGACCTGCAGGATCGTGTTTTGATTTCTGCAAGGGCCGTGAATGTGGAGCCGACAAAAGCGGGGTTGACCAGGGGCGCCACCTATACGGTCGGAGATTTGCTGGAAGCGCTTTTAGCCACCTCTGCCAATGACGCGGCCGTGGCCCTGGCGGAGTCCGTGGCCGGCAGCGAAGCGGGGTTTGCCAGGCTGATGAACAAAAAGGCCCGGGACCTGGGCATGAAAGACAGCCATTTTGTCAATGCCTCAGGTCTCCCTGACAAGGCCCAGGTTTCTTCCGCCTATGACATGGTTATTTTGACAAGGGCCGCCTTCAGCCATCCTTTCGTCAAAAAGGTCATGGCGAAAAAACAGGTGACCATTACAGGCTCAGACGGCAGGAAGATTGTTCGCGCCAACCACAACAAGCTCCTGTGGCGCCTGGATAATCCGCAGGTCCTGGGAAAAACCGGATACACGATTTCCGCCGGGCACTGCTATGCCGGGATCGCTTATTACAATGATCGCCGGGTTTCCCTTGTGATTCTCAAAAGCCGCAAGCCGTGGGCGGATATTTACGCCCTTCTGGGCGTTCCCAAAAAGAAGGCCAAACATAAATAAAACTGTCAAGAGAACGGGATGAAGAGAAAGGACTTTGATTTCCGCATGATCGCCTTGTCTGTTTTGATCTTTATGATCTTGAGCGTGGTTTATCTCCGCTTTTTTGAATCGAGATCCCTTTACGCTCCCGCAAAGGATATCGTGGAAACACCGGCGGATGCCGGTCTTGATTTTCAACGGGTGAATCTGTTGTCCGCGGATGGGACAAGATTGACGGGATGGTATGTGGAGGCGCGCCGGTCAGACGGTGTTCTGTATTTTCTGCATGGCAATGGCGGCAATATCAGCCACCGGCTGGAGAAGATCAAATTCTTCCATGGTCTGGGATGGCCTGTTTTTATCCTGGATTACAGGGGTTATGGAACAAGTTCCGGGGTCCCCGGGGAAGAAGGTCTCTACAAAGATGCTGTTGCCGGGTATGACTATTTGCTCAAGGTCAAGCGTTTGAGACCGCAGGATATACTCGTTTACGGCGAATCTCTCGGCACTGCCGTGGCTGTTGAACTGGCGCGCCGCGTTCCTGTCAAAGGGCTTGTCCTGGAAGGTGGTTTTACCTCGATCGAGGATATGGGCAGGCTGTTTTATCCCTGGCTTCCGTCTATCCTGATATCCTCAAAGTATGATTCGCTGCGAAAGATCGCAGATGTGCGGGTTCCTGTTCTTTTTATCCATAGCCGCAACGACGAAGTTGTTCCTTTCGACATGGGCCGCAGGCTTTATGAAGCCTATCCGGGGGAAAAACAGTTTGTGGCCACGACCGGTAGCCATAACGATCATTTTTTAAACCACCAGGCGCGCCTTCGCGACGCCTTCGAAGGCTATCTTTCGAAATTCCGGCAATAACAGAAAAACGTTCGAACGATTAAAGAGGGGCGGCGTTTTGTGAACAAGATCACGATCCAGGACATCAGGAATCTTAAAGGACAGAGAAAGATCGTTATGCTGACCGCCTATGATTATCCCATGGCCTGCGCCATGGAAAAGGCCGGCATCGATCTTATCCTGGTCGGGGATTCCCTGGCCAATGTTGTTTTGGGGCTTGAGACGACCAAAGATGTGACCATGGACCAGATGGTCTATCACGCCAAGGCCGTGCGGCGGGGCGCGGGCCGGACGTTCATTGTCGGCGACATGCCGTATGAAGCTTATCAGAAGGAGCCGGGAAACAGCGCGCGGAACGCGCGGCGTTTTATCGAAGAAGCCGGATGTGATGCCGTGAAACTGGAGTGGTTTGAACACGCCCTGAAGGCGGCAAAATCCGTTATTGACACAGGCATTCCCGTGATGGGGCATGTGGGTCTGACCCCGCAGACGGCAGACGAGCTGGGGGGGTTTAAAGTCCAGGGCAGGGATGCCGAGGCCGCGGCCAGATTGATCCGGCAGGCTTTGGATTTTGAGAACGCCGGATGTTTTGCCGTTTTGCTGGAATGCGTCCCGGATGAAGTGGCCCGGATCATCACAGCATCTTTGCGGGTCCCGACCATAGGGATAGGGGCGGGTCCTTATTGCGACGGGCAAGTGCTTGTGACGCATGATATGCTGGGGCTTTTTGAGCGTTTCAAGCCCCGGTTCGTGAAGTCTTACGCCAGGCTTTCTTCGGAGATGACCAGGGCATTCGAGGATTTTAAGGCGGATGTGTCGACAGGCCTGTTCCCGCAGCCGGAGCATTGCTTTAAGATCAAGGACGAAGAGTTGAAAAAAATAATTGCCTTGAACGCCGATCTTAAGAAATGAGACTTTTATGCAGGCTTAAAAGTTGCATCAGGCATCGGCAACAGGGGTGGAAAACCGGTAATTAAAGGCGAAAACTATTGACATCGCCGTCATTTTAGAGTAAAAATAGTAGCTTCAAAGCCTCATATTTCATTCCCCCAAAATTATACATGACTGATCCGTCTTTAATGGAAAAGATCGTTTCCCTTTGCAAGCGCAGAGGTTTTATTTTTCAAAGTTCCGAGATCTATGGCGGCCTGGGTTCGGTTTGGGATTACGGCCCCCTGGGAGCGGAGCTGAAGCGCAACGTTAAGAACGTCTGGTGGAAGTCGGTGGTCCAGGACCGCATGGATATGGTCGGACTGGATTGCGCGATTCTCATGCATCCTCAGGTTTGGAAGGCCTCCGGGCACGTGGACGGATTTTCCGATCCTTTGGTGGATTGCAGGGAATGCAAGAAACGTTTCCGGCTGGACAATCTTACGGAAACGCCTGACTCCGATATCCGCGTTTGTCCTTCCTGCAAAACCAAGATCGACCTGCGTCAATCGCCTCCCCGGATGTTCAATCTCATGATGAAAACGTTCCTGGGCCCGGTGGAGGACGAGGGGGCCGTGACGTACATGAGGCCTGAAACCGCCCAGGGGATCTTCGTGAATTTTCTGAATGTCCTCGATACGACGCGCAAAAAACTTCCTTTCGGCGTCGCCCAGATCGGCAAGTCCTTCCGCAATGAGATCACTCCGGGAAATTTTACCTTTCGTACCCGGGAATTCGAACAGATGGAGATCGAGTATTTTGTCCGGCCCGAAGAGGACCGCAAGTGGTATGACGCCTGGATCGCCGAGCGCTACGACTGGTATAGGCGTTTGGGGATCCGTCAGGAACGCCTGCGTATCAGGCCCCATGAAAAGGATGAACTCGCCCATTACGCCAAGGCCTGTTCGGACATCGAATACGAATTTCCGTTCGGCTGGTCGGAACTGGAAGGCATTGCCAACAGGGGCGATTTTGACTTGAAACAGCATGAACAGTTCAGCGGCAAGGAACTGGTGTATTTTGATTCCCAGGAGAACCGCAAGATCAGGCCTCATATTATTGAACCTTCCGGAGGGATAGACCGGGCCGTCCTGGCGTTTCTCGTTGACGCGTACGCCGAGGAGAAGGTCAGGGATGACGTGCGGGTCGTTTTGAAGTTTTCCAGGGAATTGGCGCCCGTCAAGGTCGCGATCCTGCCCTTGCTTAAGAACAGGCCGCAACTGGTGGGCGTGGCCAAGGATATCGCCGAAAGCATGATCCGCGAGATCCCGTTGGTTTATGACGATACGGCGGCCATCGGCAAACTCTACCGCCGTCAGGACGAAATCGGGACGCTGTATTGCGTAACCGTCGATATGGATTCGCTCGAAGACAAGAAGGTTACCGTCAGGGACCGCGATACGATGCTGCAGGACAGGGTCGATATCGCCCAATTGAAAACGTATCTTAAGGATAAACTAAAAGTAATCTGATCATGGGCCCATGCCAGTCGCATGGGGGATATTCCTACACAGTGAAAGGAGCAGGGTTGCAATGGGCAAGAAAAATGTTTACTTTTTTGGAGGCGGCAAGGCGGACGGCAACGAGAGCATGAAGAACCTGCTGGGCGGCAAAGGCGCCAATCTGGCAGAGATGGCGGGCCATCCGGCGTTAAGGCTGCCTGTGCCTCCGGGTTTTACGATCACGACCGAAGTCTGCGTGTATTACTACAAAAATAAAAAGAAATATCCCGCGGGCCTGAAAGAAGAAGTGGCCAAGGCGTTGAAGAAAGTGGAAGCCATCATGGGCAAGAAATTCGGAGATCCGGCCGATCCTCTTTTGGTATCGGTTCGTTCCGGCGCGAGGAAATCCATGCCCGGTATGATGGAAACGGTTTTGAACGTCGGCCTGACCGAGAAAACGATCCCCGGCCTGATCAAGATGTCCGGCGGCAATGACCGCTTCGTGTATGACGCCTACCGCAGGCTTATGATGATGTATTCGGATGTCGTCATGGAAAAAGCGGCCGGCATCGAGCCTAAGGATGAGATGGGGATCCGCCGCCAGCTGGAACGGCTGATGGATACCCTGAAAAAGCAGAAGGGATACAAGAACGACGTGGACATGAACGTCGCGGACCTCAAATATCTCTGCGCGGAATTCAAGAAGAAGATCAAAGACGTCCTGGGCAAGGAATTTCCGGAAGACCCGATGGACCAGTTGTGGGGCGGCATCGGGGCGGTGTTTTCTTCCTGGAACGGCAAGCGCGCCGTGGCCTACCGTAATATTGAAAAGATCCCGCATGAGTGGGGAACGGCCGTCAATGTGCAGACCATGGTGTTCGGCAACATGGGCAATGACTGCGCCACAGGCGTCGCCTTTACGCGCAATCCGGGAAACGGAGACAAGGCTTTTTACGGAGAGTATCTGGTGAACGCTCAGGGAGAAGACGTGGTGGCGGGAACACGGACGCCGGCGCCGATCAACCAGTATTCCCAGAGTGAGCATAACAAGGACCTGGAACTCTTGGAGCGCAAGATGCCGCAGGTCTACAAAGAACTCGACAGCATTCAGAAGCGCCTGGAAAAGCATTATCGCGATATGCAGGACATTGAATTCACCATTGAGAAGGGCCGCCTGTTCATGCTGCAGTGCCGCATCGGCAAACGCAACGGGCCCGCCGCCGTCAAGATCGCCACAGATATGGTGAGCGAAAAACTGATCACCAAAGAAATGGCGGTCAGCCGCGTGACTCCTGACCAGCTTGACGAATTGCTGCATCCGATCATCGATCCGAAGGAAGAAAAGATCCATAAACCTCTGGCCAAGGGACTTCCCGCCGGCCCGGGGGCCGCTTCCGGCGCGATCGTGTTTAATTCCGCAGACGCCATCCGGTTGAACAAGGAAGGCAAGAAGGTCATCCTGGTGCGTGAAGAGACGAACCCCGAAGATATCGACGGCATGAGGGCCGCGGCCGCGATCCTGACGGCCAGGGGCGGCATGACCTCTCACGCGGCGCTGGTTGCCCGCGGTTGGGGCAAGTGCTGTATCGTGGGTTGCTCGGCGATTGAGATCAATCTGGCCAAAAAAGAGATCGATGTGCATGGAGGCCAGGTCTTAAAAGAAGGGGAATGGATCACGCTCAACGGTACCAAGGGGCTTGTGTATCAGGGTCAGCTGAAGATGATGGACGCCTCCGCCGAGAACGAGATCCTGGACGCGTTCCTCAAGATCTGCGATTCGATCCGTACGATGAAGATCCGCACGAATGCCGATACGCCTGATGACGCGCGTAAAGCCCGTCGTTTCGGAGCCGAAGGCATCGGGTTGTTCAGGACGGAGCATATGTTTTACGGGAAAGGTTCTGAAGAGCCGCTGTTCAAGCTGCGCAAAATGATCATGTCCGGGAATCTGCAGGAAAGACAGAACGCGGTGAATGAGCTGTTTCCGCATGTGAAAAGCGACATCAAGGCGACCCTGGAAGCCATGGATGGTTTTCCTGTGACGATCCGTCTTCTGGATCCGCCTTTGCATGAATTCGTGCCTCATCAGCAGGAGCAGAGGGATAATCTGGCCAAGAGCCTGAATATCTCGATGGAAGAACTGACCAAGAGGGCCGACGGGCTGGCAGAGTCCAACCCCATGATGGGGCATCGCGGCGTCCGTCTCGGCGTGACGTACCCTGAAGTCAGCGAAATGCAGATCCGGGCGATCCTGGAAGCGTCCGCGGAAATCATAAAGAGCGGCAAGAAGGTGTTTCCGGAGATCATGATCCCGGTTGTCAGCACGGTCCAGGAATTGACGGATCAGCTGAATATCGCCAAAAAGGTGTACGCGCAGGTGCTTGAGAAATTCGGTCTCAAAAAGATCGATCACATGTTCGGAACCATGATCGAGATCCCGCGCGCGGCTCTTGTCGCCGACAAGATCGCCGAGGTCGCCTCGTTCTTCTCCTTCGGGACAAACGACCTGACCCAGATGACGTTCGGATTTTCCCGTGATGACATCGGGGCTTTCCTTCAGGATTACATTCAGAAGGGGATCCTGGCGGACGATCCTTTCCAGACCATCGATCAGGAAGGCGTGGGAGAGTTGATCAGGACCGGCATTAACCGCGGACGCAAGACGAACAAGAACCTCAAGGTCGGCATTTGCGGCGAACACGGCGGAGATCCGCGTTCCATCGATTTCTGCTATCGCGCGGGAATGAACTATGTGTCCTGCTCGCCGTTCCGCGTGCCGATCGCGCGGCTGGCAGCGGCCAGGGCGGTATTGGAGAATCAAGTGAAGCCAAAAATTAAGAAGCGCAAGCATTCTTAATTTGTAGAGCTGAATTGGCCTCGCGCAAACAACTTATGTCGTCTTCGCATCGACTCCCTAAGTTGTGCGCTCATAAAATGGAAAATATCAAAGCCTATATCAGGGAAATCCGGAAGATCCCTCTTTTGACCGCCAAAGAGGAGATCGAGCTTTCGCGCAAAGCCAGGAAGGGCGACAAGGCCTCCAGGGACAGGATGATCCGTTCCAATCTGCGCCTGGTCATTAACATCGCGAAGAAATACATCTATCTGGGTATTCCGATGATGGACCTTATTGAAGAAGGGAACATGGGGTTGATGAAGGCTGTGGAAAAATTCGACCCTAACAGGGGGTTTCGTTTTTCCACATACGCGGCCTGGTGGATCAGGCAGAGTATCACGCGTTCCGTCTTCGATCAGTCCCGGACCATCCGGATCCCTGTTTATGTCAATGAACTCCTGGCCAAATATAAAAAGACCAATGAGCGGCTCATGGGTAAGCTCAAAAGAGTCCCGTCGGATACGGAAGTGGCCAAAAGCATGAAGACCACCACCGAGAAAATCACCAAGATCCGGGGTTACATCGCCAAAACCTCGTCTTTGGACGCTCCCATCGATGAAGAAGGTGGCAACGAGATAATCGATCTCATCGAGGATAAATCCGCTGAGTCCCCTGACAAGGAGATCGATCAGTTCTTCAATAAGGAGCGGCTGCAGGATATGATGGGGGCGATCAATGAACGGGAAAGGGATGTTTTGGACCTGCGGTTCGGTTTGAAGGACGGCAAGATCTATACCCTGGCGGAAGTGTCCGAGCATTTAGGCGTTTCGCGCGAGCGCGTCCGTCAAATCGAAGAGAACGCCCTGAAAAAACTCAAAAAATTCGTGGCGGGTCAAGACAAGGAGACGATGACGTAATATGGCCGACTCAAAATTTTATACGCTGGTCATTCCCCGTTTTGAAGATGTGTTTCATTCGTTTTTCGCTTCCGAGGTCATCAAAGGCGTGACAGCGGCAGCCAGCAGGCTCAAGGCTGACATCCTTATCCATATTACGGAACGCCACAAACACATGGACTGGGTCAACAGCGAGTCCTTCCGCGCCGGATATGTCAAGGGCGTCATTTTCGCCGATATTGACGGCGACAAGAAACAACTCCTGGAGTTCATGAAAACGGGCATTCCCTATATCGTCATGAACAATTATTTCAGCGAGGATATCAATTGCATCGCCATCGACAACAGGAAGGCGGCCATGGACGTCGTTGAATATCTCGTTAAGCTGGGCCACACGAAGATCGCCTGCGTGGCCGGGGATCTTAATACGCAGGCCGGCGAGGCGAGGCTGGAGGGATACAAACAGGCAATGGCCAAATACGGACTTTCCGTCCCCAGGACTTATATCCAGGAGGGATTTTTCTTAAGGACACCGGCCAGGGCCGCGGCGCGTTCTCTTTTAAACCTCGAAGACAGGCCTTCGGCCGTGTTTGCCGCCAGCGACGTCATGGCCCTGGAAGTCATCGATGAAGCCCGCAGCGAGGGCATCCGGATCCCCTGGGACCTTTCCCTGGTCGGATTTGACGACAATCCCATCGCCGGTTACAGCCAGGTCCGCCTGACGACGGTTTCTCAGCCTATCGTGGAGATGGGGCGGCTGGCTTTGGAAAAACTGAACCAGATTGTCCTGGAACGGGAGCGGCAGCCGGTCAAGGTTGTTTTGCCGGCCAAGCTGGTCAAGCGGGAATCGACCCTGGTCCTGAATAAACAGTGATGGAATCCGAAGCAAGAGGGAGGGGCTCATGGCAAAAGATTTGGAAAACTACATCCGCAGCATTCCTGATTTTCCCAAACAGGGCATTCTCTTCCGCGACATCACCACGCTCCTGAAGGACAGGGTCGCTTTCAAGAAATCCATCGATAGCCTGGCGAAAATGGTCAAAGGCAAAAAGATCGATTACGTCGTTTCTATTGAATCCCGCGGTTTTATTTTTGGAGCCGCCCTGGCGTATAAACTGGGCGCCGGGTTTATCCCTGTGCGCAAAAAAGGCAAGCTGCCCGCAGAAACGATCCAGGCCGAATACGCCCTGGAATACGGCACGGACTGTCTCCAGATGCATAAAGACGCATTGAAGCCTTCCTCCAAGGTCCTGATCGTGGATGATTTGCTTGCGACCGGAGGAACAGCGTCGGCGGTATGCCGGATGACAGGGCAGTTGAAATCCAGGATCGCCGGTATCATCTTCCTGATCGAACTCTGCGATTTGAAAGGCAGGGAAAAGCTCAAGGGTTACCCCGTCTATTCCCTGATCCAGTATTAGCATGAGGCGATCGCTATTCTTCCGATAAAGATTAAAATTTTCTGACTTTCATATCGCCCCCGTAGCTCATCTGGATAGAGCACAGGTTTCCTAAACCTGGTGTGGCAAGTTCGAGCCTTGCCGGGGGCATTTTTTTATTTTCTACAAGGCTCTCCCGGTTTACGGGACCCCGTAATCTTGTATTAAGGTTCGGGGGAAGCGAGCAAGCGCCGAGCGAATAGGGAGGAAAAGGCCTCTGGCCGTCAGCGAGCGAGGTGAGGCTACGCAGCGAGTTCTGCGAGCGTAGTAGCCGAGCCTTGCCGGGGGCATTTTTTTTCGCTTATCAAAACAGCCGACCTAAAACGATCATGACGAACTCCGCCCCTTACTGGCAGCAGGACAAGGAAAACGTCGCTTTATCCCTGGGGACTTCCCTGTCCTCAGGCCTCTCGGAACAAGCCGCCAAACTCCAGTTCGAAAAATTCGGACCCAATCAATTATCGGAAAAACAGGCCATCAGGCCTGTTGAGATCTTTTTGGATCAGTTCCGCGATTTTATCATCTGGGTCCTGGTCGGCGCGGCGCTGGTGTCGGGTTTCTTGCGCGAATGGGTGGACGCCTTCGCCATCCTGGCCATCGTGATCCTGAACGCAATCATGGGTTTTGTCCAGGAATACAGGGCGGAGAAATCCCTGGCCGCCTTAAAGAAATTATCCAGCCCTTCCTCAAAGGTCATTCGGGGCGGCGAAACGAAAACGCTGGCCTCTTTAGCCCTGGTTCCCGGAGACCTTATTGAGCTGGAATCAGGGGATATGATCCCTGCGGACAGCCGCCTGGTCTGGACGAGCGCGAATTTCAGCGTTCTCGAGGCCAGCCTGACCGGGGAATCCACGCCGGCTGCCAAGACCTCCCACGCGTTGCAGGAATCCGAAATACCTTTAGGCGACAGGGCCAATATGGTCTATATGGGCACGGCCGTGGCTGAGGGGAAAGCCAGGGCAGTCATCGTGGAAACAGGGATGCGGACAGAACTCGGCAAGATCGCCCGCGCAGTGCAGTCGATTGAAAGAGAGACGACGCCCCTGCAGAAAAAACTTGAGGAATTCGGCAAGTGGATTGTTTATCTGTGTTTTATCCTGGTGGCCGTAATCTTTGTCATGGAATGGCTGCGCGGCCGTAATTTTGCCGAGGTGTTTTTGACGGCTGTGAGCCTGGCTGTGGCCGCCATCCCTGAAGGCCTGCCTGCTGTTGTGACGATCGCCCTGGCTTTGGGCGTCAACAGAATGGTCAAGCGGCACGCCTTGATCAGGAAATTGCCCTCTGTGGAGACCTTAGGCAGCGCCACGGTGATCTGTTCAGACAAGACAGGGACCCTGACGAAGAATGAGATGACGGTCCAGAAGATCTTTTCGGGAGGGAAATATTTTGACGTGACAGGCATCGGGTATGAGCCCAAGGGAGGATTTTTCCAGGCAGACCGTCCGCTCACGCCAGAGGAGGATGGAGGTCTGCGAAAGGTCCTGCAATGCGCTGTGTTATGCAACGGCGCGCAATTGAGGCAGGATGAGGGGCATTTCCGGATTTTTGGAGATCCCACGGAAGGGGCCCTGTTGACAGCCGCCGCCAAAGGCGGACTGTGGAAAGAAAGGCTGGAGGAGGAATTTCCTTTCGCCGACGAGATCCCTTTTGACCCTGTGCGCAAGAAAATGACGATTCTGCGAAAGCGCGGCCCGGGCATCACCGCTTTTGTCAAAGGCGCGCCGGACGTGCTGGTCGATGATTGCTCTTTATTCGAGGAAAACGGAGAGGTCAAGGGATTGACCGAACAGGACAGGGTCAAAATCCGCCAAATCAATGACGAGCTGGCCGGCCAGGCCATGAGGGTGCTTGCTGTCGCCTACAGGGATTTAGAGCGCAGGGATAAGTACGAGGCTTCTGATGTCGAGCAAAATCTCATTTTTGTCGGTCTGGTGGCCATGATTGATCCACCGCGGGAAGAGGTCAGGGCGGCGATCCAGGAATGCAAGACGGCCGGGATCAAGACCGTCATGATCACAGGCGACCATATTCAGACCGCTGTGGCCATCGCCAAGGCTTTGAAAATATTCGAAGGTGATTCTCAGGCGCTGACGGCGCAGGAATTGGACCGCTTGAGCGATGAAGAGTTTTTCGCCAAGGTCCGGAATATTTCGGTTTATGCCCGTGTATCGCCCGAACATAAGCTTAGGGTTGTCAAGGCGTGGCGCCGGCACGGCGATATCGTGGCCATGACCGGCGACGGGGTCAACGACGCGCCCGCGGTCAAGGAAGCCGATATCGGCGTGGCCATGGGGATCACCGGCACGGATGTGACCAAGGAAGTCTCGGACATGGTTGTGACGGACGATAATTTCGCCTCCATTGTTTCCGCCGTTGAAGAGGGCAGGGGCATCTATGACAATATCAAAAAATTCGTCCATTATCTTTTGTCTTGCAACGCCGGTGAGATCCTTTTGATGTTTGTCGCTTCCCTGCTGGCGCTGCCCGCCCCGCTTCTGGCGATCCATATTTTATGGATCAATCTGGTCACCGACGGCATCCCCGCCCTGGCGTTGGGCGTTGATCCCATCAGCCCGGGCATTATGAAAAGGCCTCCGAGGAAAACCGGCGAGCGGGTGGTCACGAGGCCGATGGCGCTTCTGATGCTTCTGCAAGGGTCTTTTATCGCCTTGAGCAGCCTTGCCGCCTTTTTGTTCGTTCTGTTCGTCGAAAAAGAAAGCGTGGAGCGGGCCCGGACAGCGGCTTTTATCGTTCTGGGCTGCAGCCAGCTTTTTCACGCCTTCAACTGCCGAAACATGAAGGATTCTCTTTTCAAAATCGGTTTTCTGACCAACAAAAATCTGATCCTTGCGGTTTTTGTTTCTTTCGCGATGCTGATGGCTGTTGTTTACGTGCCTTTTCTGCAGCGTGTTTTCAAGACCGTGCCCCTGGCCTTATTCGACTGGCTTTTCGTGATCATCCTTTCTTCGCTGACCTTTTGGGGTATGGAGCTCTGGAAATATCTGGCCTGCAGGAAACACTATCCGATCAACAGAGAGGCGTGTTCATAGCTTAGCGTAGCGCGAATGGCTTAGGGCAAAAATAGAAGGCAGAAGACGGAAGGCGGAAGTCAGAAAACGGAAGGACGAAGGCACGAGGGACGAGAGTACCGTTAGGACGTTCGCCGCATCCGCGGCTAGGACGTGAGGACGTGGGACTAAGAACAATTAACAATTAAGAATTAAAAATGAAGAATGGGCTTATGGCTAAGAGCGAAGAGCATATAGCAAAAGAGATAAGTCGGAAATCTGATGTCTGACGTCTGAATTCAGAAGTCTGAAATCAGAAGTCGGATGTCGGAATTCAGAAATTCAAAGTCAGAGATCCGAAGTCTGAAGTCAGAAAAACGAAGTTGGTTTCTCATTGGATATTGGAAATTGGGATTTATTTGGGATTTGGGGTTTGGGATTTGGAAATTAAGCCTGTCCAGCGACATTGTCCTTTTGAATACCTACTTTGAACCTTTTTATACTTGGCCTGATTGGAAGGGCCTTTATAATAAGGAAAAGCTTAACCCGATAAACAGGAGATAACATGTTTGATCTGCATACGCATTCCTTATTAAGTGATGGAGAGCTTCTTCCTTCAGAATTGGCCAGGCGTTATGAAGAGAAGGGATATAAGGCTATCGCCATCACGGATCATGTGGATTTGTCCAATATCAAAAGCGTGTCCGTAGCCATCGTTGAATTTTGCCATCATTGGCCCGCCAACAGGATCAAGGTGATCCCGGGCCTTGAGCTTACGCATTTGCCTTTGGAACAATTTCATGATTGCGTGGCGCTCGCGCGAAAGAATGGCGTGCGCTGGATCGTGGCCCATGGAGAGACGCCTGTGGAACCGGTTTTTCCAGGAACCGTTCGTGCCGCGATTGAGGCGGGAGTTGATCTGGTGGCTCATCCCGGATTCATCAGCGCGCAGGAGGCGGAATTAGCCGCGCAAAAAGGGGTGAGTTTTGAATTGACCAGCCGAAAAGGGCATTGCCTCAGCAATGGCCACGTCGCGCAGCTGGCACTGAAATTCGGGGTCAGGATGTGCGTCAACAGCGATTCTCACAGCCCTGGCGATATCCTGCGAAGGGATGAGTTGATGAGCGTGGGACTGGGCGCCGGTTTAACACAAGTTCAATTGGTGGACATTCAAAACAGTATGGAGGGTTTTGTCCAAAAAATTATTTCCTCAGGAGCTTTTTGAAAGAAAGCGCTTTCCCGCCTCTCGACGGAGGTTAGTTAAATTTAACCATTCCCTCCGTTCCGCCCGGTTTCCAGTCAAAAAATTATTGACAACCTCTTGATATATATGGTATTTATAGACAACGTACTCATTTGGCTATACCGCCAAAGACGACTTAAATCTGGCGCAGAAGGGGGTGAATAAAAACGAGCCGGAAGTTGTCAAACCGTTGGCGATATAACTATAGATGGAAACTCCTAGGCAGGTAGCAGTAAGTTCCTAGTATATATATATAATTCCTAAAGGAGGGAAAAGATGAGTAAGCGCTTGATAATGTTGTTCTGCGCGCTCTTTGTTTTTGCCGCAGCGGTTCCTGCGTTCGCTGCCGTGCAGAATATTAAAGTGAGCGGTGATATCCTCGCCCGCTATATCGGTCGCAGCGATTTCGACCTTTCCAAGGGTGATGGCGTCACAGATGAAGATAACATCAGCGTTTTTAACAGTGTTGTCCGCGTCAGGATCGATGCCGATCTGACGGATAACGTCGCGGCCACGATCAGGTTGATCAATGAAAGAAATTGGGAACAGAACACCGTTTCCAATGCCAACATTGAGCTTGACCTGGCCTACGTTACGTTGAAGGAGTTTCTCTATTCTCCTTTGACAGTTTCCGTTGGTCGTCAGGAACTGCACTTTGGTAACGACATGATCATTGGTGACGGCGTGGGTAACCCTGACAGGGATGCCGTTTCCGGTGGGATTGGTACGAACCAAACGACCAATTACGCGGAAGCAACAGGTTTCGGCGGCGTTAACGGCGACCTGGCTTACAGGAAGTCCTTCGATGCTGTCCGTACCACATTGAACTACGATCCGCTCGTTATCGACATGGTCTACGCGGTGATCGACCACAGCACCATCACAGGCGGAGATTCGAATGATTGGATTAACCTCTACGGTGTGAATGCCGGATACCAGATGACCGATAAGTGGAACACGCTGGTGGAAGGTTATTTCTGGTCTAAAGATGACAGCAGCGCCAAGAGGATTGCTGCAGGCGCCGTGGATAAGCTGGATCAGGTTCATACCATCGGTGGACGTATCAGCACGAACCCGACCAGCAAGTTGAACATCCAGCAGGAACTCGCGTACCAGTTTGGTACGAAGATCAGCCCTGTTGGAGCTGTTGCGACAGGCGTTTTGGAGAGAGACCGCAGCGCGTGGGCAAGCCAGACTGTTGTCATGGCGACCCCGGGCTGGAAGTACGAACCCACGTTCGGTTTGATCTATTCGTACTTCTCAGGTGATGCGAACAGAGATGCTTCTGCTAATCCGCCTTCATCTGGCAAGACCTTCCACGCATGGGATCCCATGTTTGAGAATCAGACCAATGGCCATATCATCAACGCGCTCTATCCGCAGTCCAATGCTCACAACTTCAACCTGATGGGTAAATTTTCCCCGATGGAAGACGTGTGGGTTCAGCTGGACTATATCTACCTGTTGATGGCAAAAGCCAGTTCTCAGAATGGCGTTTTGGACATGAACGATTATGACGGTGCAGGAAACTCGTTCTTGGCTAACAAGAAAGAGCTCGGTTCAGAGTTGGACATCAATATCGTCTACAACTACACAGAAGATGTGCAGATCGGTCTTCTGGCGGGTTGGTTCTGGTCCGGGAGCGCGTATGACGGTGTCAACTCTTCTGGCAACAAGCAGAAGCAGAATGCCACTGAAGCGATCGCTTCTTGCAAAGTCAGTTTCTAAGAGTCTGTTCGTTTGTTTCAAAAAACCCCGGGGCAAAACCCCGGGGTTTTTATTTGACCGCAAGCTTTCTTTAAAACTGCCGATAAAGGGCCGCGATCTCAAGACATGGATCAAGAGAGGCAAAGCGGTTAGTTAACCGTTGCGGTCGGGGTTGAGGCATGGTAAACTATGCAGCATTAAACTGAAACGTGAGCGAAATGCCTGATATCATGGGGCAAGAGCGATTTTAAGGGCCCGCTCTAAGGAAAAAAGGCCTGCCGCTTTCAGGTGTTTCTTTTTAACCGTTCTCTCATCCGTTTTATCCGTATTGTCGTATTCTATGGTTTATCTGGCTTTCGTTTTTCACATGCACCAGCCGTATTACAAGAACCTGCTCACAGGGGAGGCGGAATTGCCCTGGGTGCGGCTGCATGGGATCAAGGATTATCTGGATATGGCGCTTTTTCTGGATGATTATCCGGACGTCCATCAAACCTTCAATGTCGTGCCTTCCCTGATCGAGCAGATCGAGGATTACAGCCTAGGGCGCATGACGGACAAATACCTCAGGCTTTCCTACAAGCGCGTCCAGGACTTGACGCAGGAGGACAGGCGTTTTATCAGGGAGAATTTTTTCAGCACGGATTTAAACCGCGTGATCTCCATACATCCGCGGTATTATGAGCTTTTTTTGAGAAAGCATTCTGATTATGATTTTTCCGATCAGGATTACCTGGACCTGCAGGTCTGGTTCAACCTGGCCTGGTATGACCCGAGTTTCCGTTCCGCGGACCCTGAACTGGCGTCCCTGGTCAAGCGCGGAAGGTATTTTACCGAGCAGGAAAAGAGAGCGGTCCTGGATAAACAGTTTGAGATTTTAAAGCGTATCCTGCCGACATACCGGCGCCTTCAGGAGGAAGGGAGGCTGGAGGTCAGCATTTCTCCTTTTTACCATCCGATCCTCCCCTTATTGTTTTCCTCTTTCGCCGCCAGGGACGCCAATCCCCAGACGCCCTTGCCTCAAACCATTTTTTCCTGCCCTGAAGACGCCATCTGGCATGTCCAGGAGGCTGTCGATTTTTATAAAAAGAGATTTGGGGACATCCCGGTCGGAATGTGGCCTTCGGAACAGGCGGTTTCCATGGATATCCTGCCTGTCCTGATGAAGGCGGGGTTGAATTGGATCGTGACCGATGAGGCCCTTTTGTGGAACACCGTCACGAAAGTCAAAAGGGACGGACGGCTCCTTTACCGGCCTTACCGGCTGGCCATCGGAAAAGAAAGCCTGAACGTCTGCTTCAGGGACAAATACCTTTCCGATTTGATCGGGTTTGAATATCAGCATTGGCGGGCCGACGATGCCGTTGATAATTTTATGCACCACATCCTAAAGATCCATGAATATTTCGGCGATGAGGATTGCCTGATCACCATCGCTTTGGACGGAGAGAACGCCTGGGAGTATTACCGCAATGACGGCAGGGATTTTTTGTCTTCGCTTTATCAGAGGATTTCCGAATGCACCTATGCCCGGGCCGTGACTCTCAGGGAATATCTCAAGGATCATCCGGCCAGGCACAGTTTGCCGGGCATAGCCACAGGATCCTGGATTTACGGGACCCTGAATAAATGGATGGGACATCCGGCCAAGAACGCGGCCTGGGAATGCCTTGCCCAGGCGCGGCAGATGATCACGCCCGAGCATTTGCAGGACGAGAGGATCATGAAGCAAATCCACGTCTTGGAAGGCAGCGACTGGTTCTGGTGGTATGGGGACAAAAACGCTGATTTTGACGAACTTTACCGTTTACATCTGAAGAATTTCTACAAGCTGATCGGCAAAGAACCGCCCCGGGATTTGAATAAAAACCTTGATCCCACCAGCGTGTAAAACAATCGTATCTCCTGAAGGCCCTGTGAGTTGAATTTTGAGGCATAAGTTATTGACAAGCACTGCTTTAGTGTTACAATGAAAAAAGAAATTTCGGATCACATAGCCAAGACGTTTTTTGAGAAAAAAAAGCCGTCGAGAAAGAAAGAGAAGAAGGCGATCCCGCGCCGTTTGTGGGCATTGCTGGTCGTGATGATTTCTCTGGCGGCCGTCGCCGGTTTTAAAGTCATGCGTTTTCAGGGCATTGATGTCCTGAAGGTTGACAGCAATCTTGCCTTGATCAAGCATGACGGACCGTACCGTTTGAGTTACGATTTCAGCGGCAGCGCGGGGTCCAAGGTGGAAACGCTGACCCTGGAAATGCCGGAGATCGACCTGCGCGGTTATCGAAAACTGCGATTCTCTCTGCGATTGCTCGGGGAAGACAGCCCGAGGGACGGAACGATCAAGGTGAGCCTCATCAATACTCGCAAAGAAACTTCCAGTCTTTACGTTCAGAGCGTAGGCCGTTCCTGGACGCGCATCGACATCCCCTGCGGCAACTTCCAATCCATCAGCGACTGGTCCAATCTCAGACAACTGGCTTTCACGGTAGAAGAATGGAACCTGCGTCCGAAAAAGGGCGTTCTTTTCATAGACGCAATAGAATTCGTCAAATAACACTTTTTGATGATCCCTCATGCTGAAAGCAAGGGGGACGAAAGCGAGAAAGGACTGGAGGCGCTATGGAGATATTTGCGGTAGCCAATCAAAAAGGCGGATGCGGAAAAACCACAACGGCCTGCAATCTGGCCGCGGCCCTTGCCTTGAACGGCAAAAAGACGCTTTTGATTGATTTGGACCCGCAGGCGCACGCCTCCATGGGGCTGGGCATTGAGCGCGAAATCGGCATTTACGACTGTTTATCCAAGATCAGCAAAAATAAATGCGGCCTGAAAAGCATCCTTGTGAACGTTCAGCCCTGTTTTGACCTGGCTCCGTCGAATATCATGCTTTCGACGATTGACCAGGAAATGGCCGATGAGATCGGCCGGGAATCCAGGCTTTTTGACATCCTCAAGGACACGGCCTCAGATTATGATTTTTGCCTCATCGATTGTCCTCCGAACCTCGGGCTTTTGACGGTCAACGCTATCCGGGCCTCCCATCAGATGATCATTCCCGTGGAAGCGTCCCGTTTTTCCGTTGACGGTGTTCAACGTCTGGTTGAGATCGTTGATTTGATCCGGGAGAGACTGGGGCATAAAGTGGAATACAAGGTCCTCGTCAATAATTTCGATTCCCGTCTAAGACATTCTTTCCTGATCTTGAACAAGATCAAGCAGACCTTCGGAGCAAGGGTTTTCAATACCATCGTTCATATCAACGTCAAGATCAAGGAATCCCAGTCCGAGGCTAAGACGATTTTCGCGTTTGATAAATACAGCCGCGGGGCCAAGGATTATTTCAGCCTGTCCCGTGAGATCATTTCCGGCGAAGGGGCGCTGATGGAAAAGATCTCCGCGGCCATGAAAAAGATCGTCCGCAAGAAAACGTCCGAATTCTGTCCGATTGAATTCCGGTTCTCAGGAAAGGTTGATGAAAGCGTGTTTGTCGTCGGAGAATTCAATAACTGGGTGGCGGATGATTCTTCGCGCCTGGCGAAGGTCAACGGGATCTGGAAAAGGGAGGTCCCTTTGAAGCCCGGCAACTATAAGTACCGTTTTATCGTGGACGGGAAATGGCTGGAAGACCCCGCCAATCCTGTCAGCGAGAAAAATCCTTTTGGAGAACTGGATTCCGTCCTGACTGTTTCAAAAAACCCATGAGCGTTCCATGCCGGCCTTTAGCGATATTTTCCTCAAACGCCGCAGTATCCGGAAATTCCGGAAGGCAAAGCTTTCCAAAAAATTCCTGCTTCAGATAGTCAGGGCCGCTTCCCTGGCCCCGACGGCCCGAAATGTCCAGCCCTGGGAATTCATCGTGGTCCTGGATCAGTCCCGCCTGCAGGAGCTTTCCAAGATCGTTTCCCCCAATGGCACTTTTCTGGAATCCGCGTCGGGCTGCCTGATCATTTTTTGCAGGGACACGCGCTATTACCTCGAAGACGGCTGCGCTGCGACCACGCAGGCCCTTCTGGCCCTTTCCATGGCCGGCTGGGGCGCCTGCTGGATCGCCGGGGACAAGAAAGATTACGCGGAGTCTGTCAAAACATTTTGCGGGATAGGATGCGGATTTAAACTTGTCAGTTTGATTGCCATCGGGAAATCCGCGGAAAGGCCCAAGCCTTACAAGCGGGAGCTCGATAAACTCATCCATTGGGAGCGTTTTTCATGAATAGCCTTAAGGTTTCTTATAAAGGGGGAATGGCGTTTGAGGCTGTCTGCGGAGAGCATAAGATCGATATCGATCTGCCCAAAGACAAAGGCGGCGACGATAAAGGCATGGCCCCGCCTGAGCTTCTCGCCGCGTCCCTGGGGTCCTGCGTGGGGGTTTACGTAGTCTGGTATTGCCGCCAGGCGGGAATAGAAACGACGGGATGTTCCATTGAGGTGGAGTGGCAGGTGTCCAACGATAAAAAATCCATTTCCGCTTATGAAATCAAAGTGCATCTTCCTCAGGCGGAGCCTGGACGACGCGCCCAGGCCATTCTTGAGGCCGCCCGCAGTTGCCTGATCCACAACACCCTTCATGGGGAGCCGAACATCGACATTTCCCTGGGCACATCCTAGGCATGGTTTTTAAGAAGCTCTTCAAAGTCCTCAGGCGCGTGTTAGGATTGAAGAAAAAGCGCCGGTCCAGGATAAGCCGCAGGCCTAAAAAGCGCGTTTTGAAACGCAAGCGCTCAAAACCAAAAGCCCGTAAGGTCTCCAGGAAAACCGTCCGAAAAAAACGGCCGAAAAAGCTCCCGCGCAAACAACAAAAAAAATCCCCCAGGGAAGGCAAGCTCGCGCTGTTGGGAGAGATCACGCATTATTTTCCCAAGGTCCAGGCGGCCGTGTTCGTCTGCCGGGGGCCTTTGTCCGTCGGAGAGCCGATCCTGGTTAAGGGAAAAACAACGCATTTCAGGCAGACGGTTTCTTCGATGCAGATCGACAGGAAGTCCATTGACCGGGCCCGCCGCGGGCAGGAGATCGGCCTGGAAGTCCTCAAAGAAGTCCGTGTCGGAGACAGCATCTATCGCGAGCGAAGCCTTTAACAACAAATTCAACAGAGGTCGGAATGGAAAAATGCTTTTTGAGGGTGGCGCAGGAGCTGGATTATGACGTTGTTTCATCACATCTTTTGATTGTCGGAGAACTGACAGGGGATTGTTTCACCTGCCGCCAGGTCGGCATCGATTATTCCCGTGAAAAATACTGTTCGCAATGCGGGACCGATTTTCGTTACATTTCCTTAAGAAAGAGCGCCGACGCGGTCAAGGGCGGAATGCTTGCCAGGATCTGCCAGAAACGGCCGGATTTAACCTATGTGGAATACAGCGATGTCAAGGAGATCGCGGACAGGCGCAAGGCGAAGGATTTTTTTAAATGACAAAAAAACCCCGTTTTAGAAAAATATTTCTTGTCCTGCTTTTAGCCGGCCTCGCCCTCGGTTTTTGGCTTCGTGACCAGCCGCCCGGACGCGGCCGCAAGGTGCCCGGGTCTGACTCCCGGGATACAGAAGACGGCGCCAGGTCCCAAAAAAATGTTTTTCCGTCGGGAGAAAACATCAAGTTCGGCGTTTATTCCCGGTTTCTCAAAGTCGGTTCCGGGGAATTGGCTTATGAGGGCCAGACGGGAGAAGGGGAGCAGGCCTTGCAGCATGTGCGCCTGCGCGTGGATTCTTTTTCCGTGAAGGACGCTGAAGATGTTTACGGCTCTATGGATTTTTTGTTTCCCGTCAAAGCCGAGAGAAAGATCAGGCTGTTCGGCCGGGATGAAGAGATCACTGAGACCTACGCTTCGGATCATAAAAGCGTGACGATCCGAAAAACGACGCCAGGAGAAGAAGAAAAGGAATGGTCCATCGAGTCGCCTGAGCCTCTTCAAAACGTCCTGCTGATGGTTTACAGGCTGCGCAATGACGCCGAGCTGGCGGTGGGCAAGGAGTATCCCATTGTTTTACCGACGCAGAAATTTCTCCTCAAAGTCAAGGAAATAACCTCCCTGAAAGTCCCTCTGGGAACCTTCGAGGCGTTTTATATCGAAAGCACCCCTTCCAAATACAAAATATGGATCAGCGCGGATGACAAGCGCATCCCCTTGCGCATCCAGGGCCTGATTTCCTTTGGTTCCGTCCATATGGCCGCCACAGAAATCCGTTAATTCCGCCAGACAATCAACGGGTCCTCAAACCCTTTGTGTCCTTGATGTTTTCAAAACCTGTTGCGGGAACACGGGTTTTGTGTTAAATTACCTGAAAATGTCATCCTCAAAAAACATCCTGATCCTCTATATCACGGAACGTTCAGGCCATCACAGCGCGGCCAAGGCATTGAAAAAAGGCTTTGAGGCTGCTGATCCGGCGGTCAAAGTCACCTGTGTCAACGCCTTCCATTATATTTTTCCCTTCACGGAACGCTTAACCCACATCATCTATCTCTTTGTCATCAAGCGGGTTCCTTTTATCTGGAAACTGCTCTATGACCGCCCGACCTTTGTCAAAAGCACGCATGGGATCAAGAATTGGATCCATCGGCGCGCCACACAGAAGATCAGAACCCTTTTGGCGGATGTGAATCCCGACGCGGTTGTCTGCACGCAGGCATTTCCGTGCGGGCTTTTTTCTTCCTACAAGAGCGAATCGCGGGCCCATTTGCCGCTGTTTGGCGTCCTGACGGATTTTGCTCCGCACGCCTATTGGATTTACGATGAGGTCGATGGTTATATTGTAGGCTCCGAACAGACACGGCAATGGCTGGCCGGCAAGGGCGTAAAGAAAGACAAGATCCATGCTCTCGGCATTCCGATAGACCCTAAATTTTCTACCGTCCTTGATCGTCAGGAGATCATAGCCAATTACGGCCTGGATGGCGGTGTCCCGACGGTGCTCATCATGGGGGGTGGGCACGGCCTGGGCCCCATCAAAGATATCCTCAAAAAGCTGGACGAGAGCGCTTTGCCGCTGCAATTTATCGTAGTCTGCGGGATCAACCTCAGTCTTTACCGCTGGCTCATGCGCCAGCGTTTCAAGAAACGCATGCTGGCCTTTCGCTTTACGGATGAAATTCACAGGCTGATGAGCGTTTCAAGCGTCATTATTTCCAAGCCGGGAGGCATTACCACGGCTGAGGCGCTGGCCAAGCAGCTGCCGATGATCAGTTTAAAGCCTATTCCCGGACAGGAAACACGCAACACCGACTTCCTGGTCGGCCAGAAGGCCGCGATCAGCGCGTCTTCTGTGTGCGATATTGTCCCTGCCGTCGAGCATGTCCTGACGGATATTTCCAAACCCACGGGTATGAAAAGGGCCATTGTCGAGGCGGGGCTGAATAAACCGAAATCGGCCGAAGACATCGCGCGGTTCATTTTAAAACACGTATGATCGCCTACTTTTTTTACCGCATAGCCTATTTTTTCGCGACCGTCCTTCCTTTGGGTCTGGCCTACCGGGTGGCCATCGCCTTGTCTTATCTCAAATATTATATTTCTCCCAGGGACAGAAAAGCCGTCGTCGGAAATCTCCTCAGGATCCTGCCGCCGGAGGAACATTCCAGGGTCAACCGGTACGCCCAGAAGGTTTTTATTAATTTCGGAAAGTATATGATCGAGTTTTTCAGGATTAAATATCTGACAAAAGAGGACATCGGCCGACGGATCTTTATCCGCGGGATCGGGCATATTCAGGCGGGCCTGGAGAGAGGCAAGGGCGTGATCGTTGTGACGGCGCACCTGGGGAATTGGGAACTTGGCGGGGTCTGCATGGCCCTGCTGAATTATCCCTTCGTGGCCGTGGCCCTGCCTCACAGGCATCCGAGAGTGAACGCTTTTTTCAACAGGCAAAGGGAGCGCATCGGCGTGACCGTTGTGCCTTCCGTGGGAGTCGCCCTCAGGAAGATATTCGCGTCTTTAAAGGACAACAAAATCGTGGCCCTGCTGGGTGACCGCGTTCTTTCAGGGACAGGCCAGATGATGGATTTTTTGGGAAGTCGCAAACTCATTCCAAAAGGACCGGCCGTGCTGGCTGTCAAGACAGGGGCCGCTATTGTGCCGGGCTTTGTGTTGCGCGATGAACAAGACAGGCAGGTCATTGAATTCCTGCCTCCATTCCCAGAGGGTTTAACCGAAGATGAGTACATGAGTTCCTGCACGCAAATCATTGAAAAGAAGATCCGGGAAAATCCGACTCAATGGCTCATGTTCAGGGAGTTTTGGAAGGAATGACCCTCTTTTTCAAGAGTGACCCCGTCGGCTTCGTAAAATATCCTCTTTAGGCTCAGATTTCCCCCTTTTTGCCCTTTAAACAAACCTTACTTTTTAAGATATTTACCCCCTGGAATCGCATTAAAATGCGGGGCGTGAAATTGACAAAACCTGTTGCAAAAAAAAGGGTTTTGTGCTAATATTCCAAAATCAATCATGACATATGCCTTCCTCATAAGGGCACATAAATTGAACAGTATTTAAGGCATCGCGGTGCTTCTGAAGGGTCAATATATAATAATCCCGCATCAAAAAGAGGTTTCGTGATGTCTTTTTTATCGTCCGGTTTCTTTTAAAAAATCACAAGTTATTCTTATATAAGAAGTTATAATTAAAAATACGCATGAATAGAGAGGGATTCCTGTCCTGATGAGCCAATTCGCCTGCCTTATCCCATCCTTTAATGAAGAAAAGACCATCGGCTGGCTTGTGAAATCTCTTTTTGACAAGGGATTTCACGTGACTGTCATTGATGACGGCTCATCCGATCATACGGCAAAGCTTGCCCATGAAAACGGGGCGGAAGTCATTATCAATGAACGAAATCTGGGCAAGGGCGCTTCTTTACGAAAAGGTTTTGATATTCTCAAAGGGCGCGAGTATGAGGCGGTTTTTATTTTGGACGGAGACGGGCAGCACCTGCCGGAAGATATGGAGCCGTTTATCGCGTGTTTTGAAGAAAAAAAACCGGGGATGATCGTGGGAAACAGGATGCATAAGCCCAAGGGGATGCCTTGTCTTCGCTGGCTGACGAACAGTTTTATGTCTCATGTCGTGTCGCGGATGTGCCGTCAACGCGTTCCCGATACCCAGTGCGGATTTCGATTGATCTCCATGAACGCCTTGAAGGTGATCGCCCTCAATACGGATCGTTATGAAATTGAGTCGGAGATGCTTCTGGAAGTGGCGAGGGCCGGTTTTAAGATCGAGTCCATTCCCATTACCTCCGTTTACGACGGCCAATTCAGCGCCATCCATCCCTGGAGAGATACCGTCCGGTTTTTTAAATGGTTTTTTGGAACGAGTGAGCGCGAAAAAGGGGTGAAAGATGCAGCAAAGTCCTCTCGATGAGAAAGACTTTGAAATTGATCTGAGCGCGTATCTGCGGGTTTTGGCGGGGAGAAAATGGCTTTTTGGGGCGGTGGTCCTGTTGTTTTTGGCCGCGGCCCTGGTTCAGGTCGCGGTGTCTCCAAAGATTTATCAGGCAACCATGATGATCGAGATTCCCGTCCTGACACCCGGCTCAACGGATGCCGATGCCAAAGGGGCAGAGCAGCTGAAAGGCTTGATTGAGAACGGTTCTTTTGACGATGAAGTCGGCAGGCGTTTGAACCTGGATCTTCACCGGTCAGGGGTCCATTTTGAGGCGGAAAATATCGGCAGCAACAATCTTCTGCGTGTCAGCGTCCGCAGGGGCGCCGCAGAGCGTCAGACCGGCGCCTTTTTATTGAAAAGTTTAAGCGAAGTGATTGCTGAAAGTTACCGTAACCGCGTAGAGGCCGCGAACCTGGAATTTGACCGCAAGATCCAGCAGAATGAACGCCTGATCGAGAATGCCAGGAATAAGGCTGAGAACATAGAAGGGCAGCTCAAAGAATTGTCGGTTCGCCTGGAACGGCTGAACGCCGAAGCCAGGTCCCTGGATGCGGATGTCGATGAGCTTCGGGAGAAGAGGGATGCCGTTCCGAAAGGGTCTGCCAAGGAAGGAAGCCTGGTCATTGAGTTCGCCGAGTATCTTCAGGAAGCGGCCAATCTGCGCCACAGGATATATAATCAACTCAGCGATCTGGTCATCAGCAAGTTGAATCTTGTTTTTGACCTCAAGGGCGCGGATTTCCAGATCCGGGATTTTCAGGCGATAATCGATGAGCTGAAGGTTCGCAAAAACATGATTTCCAACCTGAAAATTGTATCACAACCCAAACTTTCCCCCGGACCGGTCAGCCCCAGGCCCAAGAAAATCCTGTTTTTGGCATTCATTTTGGGTTTATTCGTGGCGATCCCCGTGGTTTTTTTGCGTGAATACTGGGGCAACAACATAAAACATGCGTAAAAAAGCCTTGATCACAGGAATATCCGGCCAGGACGGTTCTTATCTGGCTGAGTTTTTGCTTTCTAAAGGATATGAGGTCCACGGGATTATCCGGCGAGCGAGCACTTTTAATACCTCCAGGATCGATCATATCTATAAAGACCCGCACGACCCCAAAGCCCGTCTGTTTCTCCATTACGGCGATCTCTCCGATGCCGAGCAAATCAATAATTTGATTTACAATATCCATCCCGACGAGGCTTATCATCTGGGAGCCCAAAGCCATGTCCGCGTCAGTTTTGATATTCCGGAATATACCGGGAATGTCACGGCCCTGGGCACGACGCGTCTTTTGGAGGCCATCCGCAGAAGCGGCCATCGCATCAAGTTTTACCAAGCTTCTTCCAGCGAGATGTTCGGCGCGGCTTGCGCCCCCCAGTCTGAAAAGACGATGTTTGAGCCCCAAAGCCCCTATGCGTGCGCCAAGGTCTATTCGTATTGGACGGTTAAAAACTACCGGGAAGGCTATGGAATGTTTGCCTGTAACGGCATCCTTTTTAATCATGAAAGCCCCCGGAGGGGAGAAACTTTTGTTTCCCGCAAGATCACCCGCGCCTTAAGCGCTTTGCTGTCGGGCCAACAAAAAAAATTGTATCTGGGGAACCTGGACGCGAAACGCGACTGGGGTTTCGCGCCGGAATATGTCGAGATGATGTGGCTGATGCTGCAGCAGGACAGGCCGGATGATTATGCCGTCGGGACCTCTGAATCTCACTCTGTGAGGGAGTTTGTTGAGCAGGCCTACGCTTATGCCGGCGTCAAGATCGCCTGGAAAGGCAAGGGGTTGAAAACGAAGGGGATCATTGATGAGATTGATGCGTCTTTGCGGGCGTGCCCCTTTATTCGCCCCGGGGATTCCGTCATCGAGATCGATCCGCGCTATTTTCGGCCCAATGAGGTCAAATGCCTTCGGGCGGACATCAGGAAGGCCAGGAAATATCTTCATTGGCAGCCGAAGATCAGGTTCGAGGAATTGGTCAGCATCATGGTGGACTACGACCTCAAGAAAGAAGGCCTTGAGCCTCCGGGCGAGGGCCTGAGGCTCTGCGAAGGAAAATGGTTTGCCCATGGCTAGCCTCAAGAAAAAACGCCTGCTCGTCACCGGCGGACATGGATTCCTGGGTTCTTTTTTGATCAAGGCCCTGCAAGGGCGCGGGTGCCGTGATATTTTTATTCCCCGCAGCCGTGAATACGATCTGGTCCGTATGGACCATGTGCTGAAGCTTCACCGGGATGCCAGGCCGGATATCGTTTTTCATCTGGCGGCCAGGGTCGGAGGCATCGGGGCCAACAGGGACAATCCCGGTCGTTTTTTCTATGACAATCTGATGATGGGCGCGCAGGTGATGGAGGCCGGCCGCCGCGCCGGGATACAGAAGTGCGTTTTGATCGGCACGGTTTGCAGTTATCCGAAGTTTACCCCTGTTCCTTTTCGTGAAAGAGACCTGTGGAACGGATATCCGGAAGAGACGAACGCTCCTTACGGCTTGGCCAAAAAAATGCTTCTGGTGCAATCCCAGGCCTACCGTCAACAGTACGGTTTTCATTCGATTTTTCTCCTGCCGGCAAATTTGTACGGGCCCGGCGATAATTTTGACGCCGGAACTTCCCATGTGATTCCCGCCTTGATCAAAAAATGCGTCGATGCCCGCCGTCGCGGCCTTAAATCCATCACTGTCTGGGGGACGGGAAGGGCGACGCGGGAATTTCTTTTTGTTGAAGACGCGGCGGAAGGGATCGCGCTCGCCGCTGAAAAATATGACAAGCCGGAGCCGGTAAACCTGGGGACGGGCGGGGAGATTTCCATACGCGAACTCGCCCGGTTGATCGCTGAGTTGACGGGTTTTAAAGGAAAGATTGTCTGGGACAAGTCGAAGCCGGATGGCCAGCCGAAAAGGGGGCTTGATACGACCAGGGCACGCAAGGAATTCGGGTTCAGAGCGAAGACGACCCTGATCTCCGGCCTCAGAAAAACCATTGATTGGTATGAACAACAGGTTTTAGCTTAGGAGAAGGGAAATCATGTCCATTTTTATTATCGCCGAAATCGGGATCAATCATAACGGAGATGTCGAACTGGCCAGGCAACTGATCGATGTCGCCAAAAGCGACGGAGCGGATGCCGTCAAATTTCAGAAACGCACGATTGACCTTGTTTATTCCAGGGAGTTGCTGGATTCGCCCCGGGAGAGTCCCTGGGGTATGACGCAGAGGGCCCAGAAGGAAGGCTTGGAATTCGGTCAAAAAGAGTACAAGGAGATCGACGCTTATTGCCGAAAAATCGGAATGGAATGGTTTGCCTCGGCCTGGGACATCGAGAGTCAGAAATTTTTGCGGCAATTCGACTGCCGGCATAATAAGGTTTCCTCGGCTATGGTTGTTTATGAGGACCTGCTTCGGGAAGTCGCTTTGGAAAAAAAGCACACTTTTATTTCCACGGGGATGAGCACTTTGGAGCAGATAGACCGGGCCGTGGCGATCTTTCGCGGCGCGAAGTGCCCGTTCGAACTGATGCATTGCGTGTCCGTTTATCCCATGGAAGATGAGGACGCCAATTTGAACCGTATCAAAACGCTGCGGGAACGGTACCAATGCCCTGTGGGATACAGCGGCCATGAAGTGGGTCTCGCCGTTTCTTATGCCGCGGCCGCCATGGGGATTTCCTCCCTGGAGCGCCATATCACCTTAGACCGCGCCATGTACGGATCGGACCAGGCGGCTTCGGTTGAGCCGATGGGTTTTAAAGCTTTGGTGGGGGCTGTGCGAAAAATTGAAAAGGCCATGGGCAGCGGGGATACGGTGTTAAACCATAAGGAAATGACCATTGCCAAAAAGTTAAGGGCTCATATTCCTTTTGAATCGAGTTGTTAGAGGGGCGAGATGAGAAATATTGTCGCGATTGTTCTGGCCAGAGGAGGGTCCAAGGGGATCCCGGGGAAGAACACGGTCAATTTTTGCGGCAAACCTTTGCTTGTCTGGACGCTTGAGCATTTGAAAGGTGTCGCGGATATCCGTTCTATTTGGGTGAGTTCGGACAGCCCGCAAATTCTCGCTTTGGCCGCCGGTTGCGGGGCAGGCGTCCTTGAGAGGCCTACTGAGCTTTCCACAGACGACGCCACTTCAGAATCCGGATGGCTTCACGCCATCGAGTGCGTGGAGCGTCAGGAGGGGGCCGTGGATATTGTTGTGGCGCCGCAGGTGACATCACCCTTGAGGACGTCTGAGGATATCGCGCGCGGGCTGAGGGATTTTCAGGCGCAACAATGCGATTCCCTGTTTTCGGCGTGCGGCATTCAGGATATGTTCATTTGGGAGAAAGCCAAAGACGGCGCTTTGAACAGCGTCAATTATGATTATCGCCAGCGGAAACGCCGTCAGGACATTTCGAAGCGATACATCGAAAACGGCTCATTTTATATCTTCAAGCCTTCTCTTTTGAAGTCGGCCGGAAACCGTCTGGGAGGCAGGATCGGCCTGACGGAAATGGAAGCCTGGAAGATGTTTGAAATCGATTCTCCGGAAGACCTGCCGGTTTGCGAGGCGTTGATGCGGGGTTTTTTGTTGAAAAAGGCCTGAAATGAATCACAAGAAAAAGGACTGTCTATGAGCAAAATGAAAAACCGGGTCGTTTGGATCAACGGGAAACTTGTGCCTGAATCCGATGCCAGGGTTTCCATTTATGATTCAGCCCTGATGTTCGGGGATATGGTTTTTGAAATGACGCGATCTTTCCGAAAGGTCCAATTCAAGCTCAAGGAGCATCTGGAAAGGCTTTACGCGTCCGTCAAATTCCTGCATATTCCGCTGACCATGAGTATGGCGGAGATGGAGAAGCACATTCATGAGACGGTCGAAGCCAATGACCCTTTGTTTGCCGATGACGATGAACACAGGCTCATGATCGATGTGTCCAGAGGGATCCTTTCCATTTATCAGGGGGTCGAGGGGCTGCCCAAAGGGCCGAATGTCATTATCGCCGATTTTCCCCTGCGCTGGACCGTGGCCGGGATGGGATCTTTGTATGATACGGGGATCAATGCTGTTGTTCCTTCCCAACGCGCCATTCCCGCCCAGCTCCTTGAACCGAAAGTCAAAAACCGCAGCCGCCTCCATTATCTGATGGCCAACATCGAGGTTTCCCGTTACGCGGGAGAAAATAACTGGGCACTCCTGCTGGACCCGGACGGGTTCATCGCGGAAGGGACAGGAGATAATTTTTTTATTGTCAAAGACGGCGGTTTGATAACTCCGGAACCGCGAAATATCTTAAGGGGGATCAGCCGCGCGCATGTCTTTGACCTGGCCAAAAAACTCGGGCTGTCCTGCCTGGAGAAGAATATCGAGTTATATGATGTCGTCACGGCGGATGAGGCGTTTATGACTGGAACGCCTTTTTGTATCCTGCCTGTTTCTTCCATTAACAGCGTGCCGATCGGTCAGGGCGCCATGGGGCCTCTGACGCGCAAGCTCCTGGACACCTGGAGCAGCGGGGTCGGAGTCGATATCATCGGGCAGATCAAAAAATGGGACGCCCGGCGCGGCGCGCAGACCTCAAGCGGGCCATCGCCCTATCGTTTCAAAAATGATCCGCAGAAACGCTTGAGCCGTTAGAGGAGCCATGAAGGAAAAATTCGGCGGTTTATATTGCGTCCATCTGGAACTCACGAGCCGGTGCAACAAGGATTGCTGGATGTGCGGCCGCAGGAAGATCGACAGGCAGTATCCTGAGCAGGCCATGAATTACGGAGATATGGATTTCGGTCTTGTCAAGGATATCGCACGCCAGCTCCCTGAAGGCATCGTCGTGCAGTTTCACAATAATGGCGAACCCCTGTTGTATCCCAGATTCGGGGACGCCATCCGTCTTTTCAAAGGCCAGATCAGATGCGCCGACACCAACGCCAAACTGATCGTGGAAAAGGCCGGAGAAATTATCGATAACCTCGATACCCTGACCATATCCGTCATTGAAAACGATCCCGAAGCGGATGTTCAGTATGAATTGGTCAGGGAGTTTCTGGCTTTGAAGGGAAAGAGGAAGCCCCGGATGATCTATCGTTGTCTTGGCGAAGTTGACGCCCAAAGGTGGAGAAAGCTGGAAGGCCTTGTCGCGACACGTATCCTGCATCATCCCCTGGGAAGCTTTCAATACAAAAAACAACCCACCATTCCTGAAATCGGGATTTGCCTCGAGATCTTGAACCATATGGCCATCAGTCGTCTCGGCAAAGTTTCCACCTGTGTCCGCTTCGACCCCAAAGGGCTCGCTGTCATAGGCGATGTGAGGTCTAAACGGCTGACGGAGATTTGGAACGGCCCCAAAAGGAAAGAATGGGTGCGGTGCCATGTGCGTGGAGAGAGAGCCCGTGTTGCCCTGTGCGCGTCCTGTGATTATTGGGGCGTGGCGACCGGATGCGACAATATCCCGGAAGGACGCAAAGCGTAAAAAATGAAAAAATTTTTGCTGATTTATCCCAACCAGCAGGAAGTCGGATGCAAGCCTCCGGCTATCTCTTGTTTGTCCGCGGTTGTTAAGGGGGCCGGCCACGGCTTTAAACTCCTGGACATGACGCCGTACGAGATCGTGTCCGGCATTGTTTCCAAAGAGATCGGGGAGGAGCGTTTTGAATACAAAAAAGTCTCCAATCCCGAGCGCCTGCCGCCCAGGACCAAAATCTCGCTGGAGGAATTCAAGGGCCTGCTGCGCAGGCTGATCGAGGACTATCGGCCCGATCTGATCGGTTTTACGACGATCATCCATTTCTTCCCGATGGCCAAAAAACTGGGGACGTTCATTAAGACATTTTCCTCTGTTCCGATCATTGTCGGAGGCGTCCATCCCACGGCGAGGCCTGATGAAGTGATCGGGGAACCTTTTGTGGATATGCTTTGCATGGGCGAAGGCGAAGGGGCGCTGGTTGAGCTCTTGAACCGCATGGATGAAGGCAAGGGGATCGAGACCATCAGGAATCTATGGGTCAAGAGCGGAAAGAAGATCATCAAAAATGAACTCAGGCCCATCGTCGATAATATCGATACGCTGCCTTTGCCGGACTGGAGTGATTTTCCCGACATACAGTTTTATAAGCCTTACATGGGGCATGTTTATAAATACGGGGACATCGAGAGGAGCAGGGGGTGTCCGTTCAACTGCGCGTACTGTATCAATCCTTATACCCATTCCCTTTACGGAAAAAAAAGCTATTACCGCGCCAAGTCGACTTCCCGCATGATGGAGGAGCTTCACTTTCTTAAAGACAAATACTCGCTTGAGTTTCTGAGATTCTGGGACGAACTGTTTGTTGAGAACAAGGCGAAATTCGCGGAATTCAGCAGGGCGTATGCCCGGGAGATCGCGCTTCCTTTTACGATTGAGACTACGGGCGAGAGCATTGATGATGAAACCGCCAGGCTGCTCAAGGACATGAACTGCCAGAGCGCCAGCATCGGGTTTGAAACGGGCAGCGAGGACCTGCGCAGGCGTATCCTGAACAAAAAGACAAAGAATGAGGTTTACCTGAACGCCTTCAGGACGCTGAAGAAGTTCGGGATCAGAACGGTCGCTTTTATTATGCTGGCCCTTCCGGAGGACAATGAGCAGAATTACTGGGACACGATTCGTTTTTTAAAGGACGCCGAGGCCGATACGATCTGCGTGAGTTTTCTTTACCCCTTCCGCAATACCATGATCCGCGATAAATTCGGTGATGTTTATGAAAAGCTCTATCCGCATATCGATGAGGATGTGGCCAACACCAAACTGGATATTTACCCGATTTTGACGGACGTTTCCAAAGAGCAGTGGCTGGAGATGGGAAACCTGATGCCGATTTACAAGGAAGTTCCTGAATGGCTCTGGCCGCTGGTTAACCGCTGCGCGCGTTCCAACGACGCCAAAGACAAGGCCTATTTTCAGTTTCTCAAAAAACTGATCTATAAGAACAAGTACGGGGAATGGCCGGATAAAAACGACGCGGGAGTGTTGGTTTAGCTTTTGGCGCGGGTTCCCCTGGTTCTTATGACGCCTCCGAATGCCGTTACGTCCGCGTTTCATTCCGGTTTTGAAAGGCTGATGAGGCCTTGAAGACAAAAATCATGAAAATCCTTTTGGTCATCTACGATAATATGTCGCATGTTTCGGTGTTTCCGCTCGGCGCCGCTTATGTCGCTTCGGCCTGCCGCAACGCCGGTCACGAGGTTCGTGTTTATCATCAGGACGTCTATCATTGGCCTGAGTCCCATTTGCGCCAACTCCTGGATCATGAGCGGTTTGACGCGGTCGGGGTCGGTATTATCGGAGGCTATTATCAGTACAGGAAGCTTCTGAAGATTTCCGAGGCGATCAATCAATCCAGGAACAGGCCTTTTTATATTCTGGGAGGGCATGGCCCGTCTCCGGAACCGGAATTTTTCCTGAAGAAGACGGGGGCGGACGCCGTTGTGATCGGAGAGGGGGAGGTCACAATGGTTGAACTGCTCAAGGCTCTTGAGGTGGGGACACCTTTGAAAAACGTCCAGGGCGTGGCCTTCATGGACAATGGCCGGTTTTGTCAGACCGCCAAACGACCACCGGTCGAGGACATCGACAGCCTCGCGCTTCCCGCGCACGATTTGTTTCCTATGGATCATTATACGCTGCTGCGCGACCCGAATATGAGCAACAGTGACCGCTATATGGCGGTTATTACGGGCAGGGGCTGTCCTTTTCGCTGCAACTTCTGTTACCGGATGGACCCGGGATTCAGGCCCAGGTCTATGCGTGGGATTATTGAAGAGATCAGACTGTTGCGCAAAGATTACCATGTGACGTATATCGAGTTTGTGGATGAACTTCTTATGAGTTCCGAGGCAAGGACTGTGGAACTTTGTGAAGGGTTTATCAAGGCGGGACTCGGAGTCAAATGGTTTTGCAACGGCCGCCTTAATTACGCCAAGCCGGATGTCCTGAGAGTGATGAAGGAGGCGGGCTGCGTTTTTATCAATTATGGCATCGAATCCATGGATGAGAACGCCCTTCGCGCGATGAACAAGGCCTTGACCGTGCGGCAGATCGTTTCAGGCATTGAAGAAACGCTGAAGGCCGGGATCAGCCCGGGTTTTAATATTATTTTCGGAAATATCGGAGAAACAGCGGAGTCCCTTAAAAAAGGGGTGGATTTCCTTTTAAAATATGACGACCATTCCCAGCTCAGAACGATTCGCCCCGTGACGCCTTATCCCGGGTCTCCGCTGTATTATCACGCTTTGGAACAGGGCCTGCTTAAGGATTGTGAAGATTTCTATGAACGCAAGCACGTGAATTCGGATCTGTTGTCCGTTAATTTTACCGGATTGTCTGATGAGGATTTTCACCGTCTTTTGTGCGAGGCCAATACAAGATTGATCGATAATTATTATTCCGGACAGCGGCAGAGCACCCTGGAAAACGCCAGAAGGCTTTATCTGGAACGCGATGCCACCTTCCGGGGTTTCCGTCAGACGTAAAAATAGGCGCCAATGGGGGCAAAAGAAGTGGCTGAGAATCGCAGGTGCTATCTGTGTGAAAACCAGGCCTTAAGGAAGCGCAAAGGCGCGGTCCGTGATAATCCGGCGCTCGACATCCTGGAATGCCTTTCCTGCGGGCTGGTCTTTCTTTCATCCTTTGACCACATTGACGGCCGTTATTATCATGAAGCCCGGATGCATGAAACGCCTCTTGATGCGGATGCCTGGCTGAAGGTGACGATGCGGGATGACGACCGCCGGTTTGCCGCCCTGAAGCGTTCGCTGGAAAACAAATCGGTCCTGGATTTCGGTTGCGGCGCGGGTGGTTTTTTGATGAAAGCCAGGGCGGTGTCTTCCCGGGTGGCGGGGGTTGAGCTTGAGGAACGCCTGAAAGGTCATTTTAAAGAAGTTTCCCTTGATGTGTGCTCTTGCCTTGAGGATACCGCTTCTCCATTCGATGTCATCACGCTGTTTCATGTTCTTGAACACCTGAAAGATCCGATCGGGCTTCTTTCAAAACTTAAGGACAAACTCGCGGACAACGGGCGCCTCATTATCGAAGTGCCTTCCGCCAACGACGCGCTTCTGACGCTTTACGAAAATGAGGCCTTTTCCCGGTTCACTTACTGGAGTTGTCATCTTTTTCTTTTCACCGATGCCACGCTTCTGGCGGCGGCCCAAAAGGCGGGATTAAAGCCGCAAGAGGTGCGCCAGACGCAGAGATATCCTTTGTCCAACCATTTGTATTGGCTGGCCAAGGGAAAGCCCGGAGGGCACGATGTTTGGGGGCATCTCGACTCTGAAGAACTCGGAGAAAATTATGAAAAACAACTGGCTTCTGCCGGAATGTGCGATACGATAACCGGAATTTTTTCAAAATAGCGAGTTCCTATGGCATATAAGGCGTTCATCAGGAATAACAGGGCCCTGCTTTTGGGGCATTTTATGATTTATGCCCAGGGGATCATCCTGATGCCTTTGATCATCAAGACCGCGGGCCCGGCCGTTTACGGTGGTTACATCCTTCTTCTGGGGCTGACCGGTTTTATTTTCGGTATTTC
>Ga0265297_10000713_pt1 | contig 92068 bp, 91 predicted proteins | sample Munlanlwell13791_FD_192502 | JGI IMG/M metagenome (GOLD analysis project Ga0265297, IMG submission 192502) | Leachate microbial communities from a municipal landfill in Southern Ontario, Canada - Leachate well 137-91 | ecosystem: Engineered > Solid waste > Landfill > Unclassified | place... | reverse complement strand
TTGGCGGAAAAATACCGCGCCTTTGGCTGGCACACTATAGAAATTGACGGTCACGACTTTGCTCAAGTTATTAGTGCTTATAAAGAGGCAAAAAACACAGTTGGTAAGCCAACTGTAATAATTGCAAAAACAGTTAAGGGCAAGGGTGTTTCTTTTATGGAAAATGTTGCCGATTGGCACGGTAAAGCACCATCAAAAGAACAATTGCAGAAAGCTTTTTTAGAGTTACAATAATAGCCGGTCATAAAATGCCCCCTCACCTCAATCCTCTCCCTCGAGGGGAGAGGAAGCGTAGTTGGACAGATGGGAAGCACTAGTGTTCCAACCTCACCTCAATCCTCTCCCTCGAGGGGAGAGGAAGCCCGAAGGGCAGGTGAGGGTGATGTAAAAGTATCGTTGGAAGTGGTAATATGGCAAAAATATTTCGACATCTAAAATCCTCAACTGGAAAAAAGTTTCGTGATAGGTAATTACAATAAATATACGGAGCAATTAAATGGTTGAAACATACGGGCTTAAAGCTACAAGAATTGGTTTTGGCGAGGGTTTAGCTGAACTTGGCAAAACCAACCCAAAAGTTGTTGTTGTTGGAGCAGATACGGCGGCATCGGCTTCTTTGAATTTATTTTATGAGAAGTTCCCGGATAGGTTTTATAATGTTGGCATTGCCGAGCAAAATATGATTGGCATAGCATCAGGCCTTTCTTTAACTGGTTTAATTCCATTTGCCTCAACTTATGCGATATTTTCATCTGGCAGGCCATGGGAAGAAATCAGAACAACCGTTTGCTATTCAAATTTGAATGTAAAAATTGGCGGCTCGCATAGTGGTGTAATGGTCGGCCCCGACGGAGCTACTCACCAGGCTCTTGAAGATATAGCAATAATGCGTTGCCTGCCTAAAATGACAGTTATTGTGCCATGCGATATGGTTGAAACAAAAAAAGCCGCAATTGCGGCCGCAAAAATGTACGGCCCTGTTTATTTGCGCTATGGCAGGGAACCTATGCCAATTATTACCAAAGAAGATTCCAGTTTTGAAATAGGAAAGGCCATAACACTAAAAAATGGCGGCGATGTTGCCATTTTTGCTTGCGGACACCTTGTTTATGAGGCACTATGCGCCGCAGAAATACTTGCGCAAAGCGGCATAAAGGCAAGTGTTGTGAATGTTCACACAATAAAACCTATTGATGAAGAAGCTATACTTAAAACAGCCAAAAAATGCGGTGCAGTGGTTACAGCTGAGGAACATCAGATTGCCGGTGGTTTTGGTTCCGCAGTTTGCGAAGTACTTGCAAAAAATTGCCCGGTGCCTGTTGAAATGATTGGCGTTTTTGATACTTTCGGCGAAAGCGGTGCCCCATTAGACCTGCTTAAAGAGTATGGGCTCAAAGCTGAAAATATAGTTGCAGCGGCATTGAAAGCAATAAAAAGAAAATAATAAAGTTAAGGAATCAGTGATTGATAGAGTAATAATAATTGTTCTTGACGGTGTTGGCGCGGGTGCAATGCCCGACGCTGAGTCTTTTGGCGACTTGGGTGCCAACACATTACTTCACACATTAACGAATTGCCCCGATAACTACTTCCTGCAAAACCTAGCCCTTCTCGGACTTTACAATACTCGCGAAATGGTTCCTCTGCTTGTTTATTCTAAAAATGCAAATTATGGAGTGAATTTAGGTGTACGCAAAACATTTGCCGATATAGCTCAAAGTGTGTGCCAATTATTTTCATTGGAGAAGTTCCCTGTAGGCGAAAGTTTTGCTGGTAAACTATTTAATTTGGAGGCGCAATGACATCGCATATTTCAAAGCTTGAAGAAACCACAAAATTTATAAAAAGCAAAACAGCTCTTGTGCCAAAAGTTGGAGTTATTCTTGGCTCCGGCTTAGGGGATATTGTTGAGGGCTCAATTAACGATACACTTCTAAATTATGAAGAAATACCGCATTTTGCAAAAACCACTGTAAAAGGCCATAAGGGCAAATTGCTTATTGGCAAAATGTTTAATATTCCCGCAATAATTATGCAGGGGCGCTTGCATTATTACGAGGGGTATTGCATGGATGAGGTAACTTATCCAATCTATTTAATGAAACAGCTCGGGGTGGAGTACTTGGTTGTAACGGCGGCCGCAGGTGGAATTAATAAAACATACAGGCCCGGCGACATAGTTGTAATAAGCGACCATATAAATTTAATGGGTAAAAACCCATTGCGCGGGGAAAACTATGCAATTATGGGTGAGCGCTTTCCAGATATGACGCTTATTTATAACTCGGAGCTTTCAAAGTTTGCGCTTGGCGCTTCACTAAAGCATAAAATTCGCATAAATAAAGGCGTTTACCTTGGCGTGCAAGGCCCCTCGTATGAAACACCAGCGGAAGTTAAGGCATTTAGAACTCTTGGTGCCGACTTGGTTGGTATGTCGGTAATACCTGAAACTATTGTTGCAAATAAACTTGGCATAAAGGTTTTGGGCTTAGCGTACATATCAAATATGGCGGCAGGCGTGATAAAGAAAAAATTAACACATGAAGAGGTTCTTAAAACCGGAGTGAATGTTATAGGAAAACTGAGCAAAATAATTGAAGAGGTATTTTCAAACCTTAAATGAATATAATTGAAGTGATAGAAAAGAAAAGAGATGACAAAAAACTAACTTTCCAAGAAGTTGAGTTCTTTGTTAACGGCTGCATAAACGGTAAAATAGCGGACTATCAGGCATCCGCCCTGCTTATGGCAATGTTTATTAATGGTTTAAATAATAAAGAGTTATTCTCACTTGCAAAGGCAATGGCAAACTCTGGGGAACAATTTAATTTTAATTTACCAAAAAAAATTCCAATTGTAGATAAACACTCAACAGGCGGGGTTGGTGATGGAACATCGCTTGTACTTGCCCCGTTACTGGCATCTTGCGGGGTTGCAGTTCCAATGATATCGGGCCGCGGGCTTGGGCACACAGGCGGCACATTAGATAAACTGCGGGGAATTGCCGGCATAAAATTAGACCTCAAAAAAATAACAGCCGAAAAACAACTTTCAAAACTTGGTTTGTTTATGGTTGGGCAAACCTCTCAGTATGCGCCGGCAGATAAGTTTTTATATGCTTTGCGCGATGCCACCGCTACGGTGCCATCTATCGGCTTAATTGCGGCAAGTATTATGTCAAAAAAACTTATTGAAAATTTAAGCGTGCTTGTTTTAGATGTAAAGTTTGGCAAGGGCGCATTTATGCAAAGCGCATCGCAGGCAAAAAAGCTTGCTGGGGTTTTAATTGATATAGCGAAGGCGAATTCAATTAAATGCGGAGCTTTAATAACAAATATGAATAACCCGCTTGGCAGAGCTGTTGGTAACAACCTTGAGCTAATTCAATCAATTGAAATATTGAAGGGGTCCAAAGAGCCAGGCGATTTTTACAATTTGATTATTGAACTTGGAAAAAAAGCGTTAGTTCTCTCAAAAATTGTAAAAAACAAAACCGAGGCACAAACATTGCTTGAAACAAATCTATCAAATGGGAAGGCATTAAATAAATTTTGTTCAATGATTAGCGCGCAAGGCGGTGATGTGAGATACATAAAAAATACCGATATGATTGAAAAATCAAAAGTTCAAGTAAGCGTGCGTAGCAATAGAAACGGTTATGTTGGCTCAATAGATGCAAAACAAATCGGTTTTGCGTCCGTATTGCTTGGCGCAGGCAGAATAAAAAAAGAAGATTTAATAGACCAAAGTGCCGGTATAACATTAAATAAGATTGTCGGCGAAAAAGTGGCAATTGGAAATGTCCTTGCCACTCTGCATACAAGCACTAAAAGCCGCGCAACGGATGCTTTTTTAAGAGTTTTAAACGCTTATAAAATAACTAAGTTGCTGCCCAAAAAAAATAAAATTGTGGAATGCGAAATATGAGCAGCTGGCAATTGATTGTTTCAGATAAAGAACTGATAGCTCGTTTATCCGAAGAAACGGGGTTATCTAATATAATTTGCACTGTGTTAGTAAACAGAGGTGTAACTACATCTCTGGATATGTGTAACTATATAAACACAAAAATTGAAAACCTTACAAATCCATTTCTCTTAAGTGGAATGGTGAAAGCTGCTGAGAGAATACGCAAGGCGGTATATGATAATGAAAAAATATTAATATATGGTGATAAAGATGTGGACGGTTTAACCGCAGTTTGCGTAATGCACAATACATTAAAAGCGCTTGGCAGCGAACCCTTGTGGTACATACCTTCCGATGAAGGTTATGGTTTGCATGAACCCGTTATAAAAGAATTTGCTGATAAAGGTGTCAGCTTAATAATTACCGTTGACTGCGGGATAACCGCGTTAAACCAAATTGATTACGCCAACTCTTTAGGAATTGATGTAGTTGTAACCGACCATCACGCCCCAGTAGACCCATTGCCATCTGCTTATGCAATCATAAACCCTAAAGTTGCGCCCGATTATACATTTAAAGACCTTGCAGGATGCTCCGTAGCGTTTAAATTGTCAGAAGCTCTTATGCTTTCATTTGGCAAAAGTTTCAATATTGAGTTTGCCGCAATTGACATAGAAACTACCGGCCTTAACCCGGCGCAAGATCAAATTTGTGAGCTTTCAGCTGTGCTATTCAAAAACGGCGTAATACAAGGAACTTTTTCAACGCTTGTTAAAATCAGCAAACCAATACATCCTGTTGCAAGTGCCGTAAATGGTATTACTGACGATATGCTTGAAAATGCGCCAGAGCCAGAAATTGCCTTAAAAAAGTTTTTTGACTTTATAGGTTTGCGAACACTTGTTGCTCACAATAGTGATTTTGATTTGAGTTTTTTAAAACTCGCTGCAAAAAAATATTTTAGGCGTGAAATTTCAAACCCTGTGGTAGATACGCTTCTACTTGCAAGAAAATTGCTCGCTTGTGAAAGTTACAAGCTTGCATCAGTTGCAAAAAAATTAGAAGTTTTGTGTGATGAAAGCTCACTACATAGAGCTCTTGCCGATGCAATGCTTGCATACAAGGTGTATCTTGCATTGGAGAGGTTATCTGACTGCCGAATGGACTATTTTAGGCGTTCCGCTATGGATTTGCTTGCGCTTGGCACTATCGCCGATATTATGCCTCTTATCGCGGAAAACCGTATAATTGTAAAAGAGGGGCTAAAAAGTATTTCAAATACTCAAAGAGTTGGTTTAAAAAAACTTGTTGAGCGCTGTCATAATCCAATTAAAAACGGGCCGGGATTTACGGCAAAAACCATAGCTTGGCAGGTTTCACCTGTCTTAAACGCCGCAGGGCGTATGGGTAAGGCCTCAGTTGCATTAAAACTTTTGCTTTCTTGCGAAGAGCGTGAAGCCCACGATCTAATTAATGAACTTTTAGACTTAAATGATGATAGAAAAAACCTTCAATCGCTGAATTTAGAAAAATTTGAACCATTACTTAAACTGCAGTGTGATGTTGAAAAAGATAAAATTTTAATTGTATGCGCATCCGACCTTGCCCATGGAGTAACTGGCATAATCGCATCCCGCATTTCAAAAAAATATAACAAACCGACGGTTTTATTGATTAATCAGGGAGATGAAGCTGTTGGTTCAGCCCGTTCTGCAGGTGGTTTTGATATTACCGCGGCATTTTCTAAAGTATCGCATTTGTTGGTTAAGTTTGGAGGCCATGCCCAAGCCGCAGGTTTAACAATAAAAACAGAAAATATACCGTTATTTACCCAAGAGCTAAAAAAAGTTGCAGGTGAGCTTTTGTCGGAGCTTTCGCAAGAGCAAAAAACATTAGTTGACTTAGAACTTTCTCTTTCGGAAATATCGCCAGACCTGCTTATGGAACTTGCAAAACTTGAGCCATTTGGTGCGGCAAACCCGGAGCCGATATTTATTGTAAGAGATGTAAAACTTCATGAAATTGCTAAAATTGGTGACCATCTTAAATTAAAAGTTTCAAAAAATAGCGCACACCGCATTAATGCTTTTGGAAGAGATATGGGCAGTTTGAAAAATGATTTTTGTGAAAATCAACATGCCGACCTGCTTTTAAAGGTTGAGTCAAATTTTTGGCAGGATACATTTTCAGTACAATTAAATTTACTAGACATCATTCCAGTTTAAATGTTCTCTTACAACTTAAGGAAAGGGTTCAGCGCAGTCCCGCCGTTGGTGTGACAAGCGACGACGAAACGGGAAAACCATAGGTTTTCCCTTGTAGAGCGGTTTGGCGAAATCATCTTAGCCAAACCAAGTATGAACGAAGTGAATACTAAGTCTGCACATAGGCGAGACGCGACATAAAGGAGCGTAAAATGATAGATACAGGCAAACTTCCAGAAGTAAAACTTGCAATAATTGGTGGTAGCGGTGTTTACGCTATTGATGGGCTTAAAGATATTAAAACAATAAACATAACCACGCCATTTGGTTCGCCATCGGACCCTATAACCATAGGAACTATAGACGGTGTAAGTTGCGCTTTTTTACCGCGGCATGGCAAAGGCCATAGGTTCACTCCATCTGAGGTGAACTCACGCGCGAACATATTTGCGCTAAAAATGCTGGGTGTGAAAAAAATAATTGCAATATCGGCCTGTGGTTCCTTGCGTGACGATTACAAACCACGTCATTTTGTATTGCCAGATCAAATATTTGACAGAACAAAAAACCGCCCACTTTCATTTTTTAGCAATGGGATAGTTGGACATATTGCTTTCGCAAATCCATTTTGTACTTGTTTGCGTGAAACGCTGCACAAATCGGTTAGGGAGCTTGGCATAGAACATCACAACGGCGGAACCTATGTTTGTATAGAGGGGCCTCAGTTTTCCACAAAGGCCGAGTCACTCTTTTATCAAAAAAGTGGTTTTGATTTAATTGGTATGACCGCAATACCAGAGGCAAAGCTGGCCCGTGAGGCAGAAATTTGCTACGCAATGGTCGCGCTTATAACTGATTATGACGCATGGAAAGAAAATGATGAAGTAACACCAGAAGTTGTGCTTAGCGTAATGAAAGAAAATAATAGCAATGTTGAGCGCTTAATTAAGTATGTCTTGCCAAAAATTGGAGATAACACCGCTTGTACTTGCACAATACAATGTCAGAATGCGTTAAAAAATGCTATTTATACAGCTCCTGAGATAATATCTGAAAAAATTAAAGAAGATTTGGCGCCATTAATTTCAAAATATATTAAGTAATGAGGGGATGAAATGTCTATTCTTGTAGTTGGTTCTGCAGCGCTTGATTCGGTAAAAACTCCTTTTGGCAATGTTAAAGATGCCCTTGGCGGTTCTTCAATTTACTTTTCAATAGCGGCTGCTTATTTTACTGATGTGAAACTTGTTGCGGTTGTTGGTTCAGATTTTCCAAAAAAATACATTGATATGCTTGCGAAACGCAAAATAGATACCAGTGGCCTTGAAGTTGCAAAAGGTAAAACATTCAGGTGGCAAGGTGAGTATAATTACGACCTAAACAGCGCTCAAACCATTGATACGCAATTAAATGTTTTTTCGTCATTTAAACCTGTTGTGCCACTTGAATTAAAAAACACAAAATTTGTTTTTCTCGCAAATATTGACCCGGAGCTTCAGCTTAATGTTTTGAAGCAAATTAAAAAGCCGGAGCTTGTTGGTTGCGACACAATGAACTATTGGATACAAACCAAACCTAAACAACTTGAAAAAACACTTAAATATGTAGATATTCTTACAATAAATGAGTCGGAAATAAGGCAATTTACTGGCGAGCATAACCTTCTTAAAGCCGCAAAAAAAATATTTCAAATAGGCCCTTGGGCAATTGTAATAAAACGAGGTGAGTACGGCGCGCTTTTTGTAAGCAAAAATGAGTTGTTTTCGGCACCTGCCTACCCGCTTGAAGATGTTTTTGATCCTACCGGAGCGGGCGATTCATTTGCTGGTGGTTTTATGGGATACCTTGCCGCGTGTTCCAAAATAAATAAAAAAGAGATGCGCCGTGCGGTAATAACCGGTAGTGTTATGGCATCGTTTAATGTTGAGGCATTTAGCGTTAACAGATTGATAAAACTAACTAATGCCGAAATAAACAAACGATATAAACAGTTTAAGCAATTAACGCATTTTGAGCACTTAAGCACATGATTCCGAAATGGGTATGCCTTGGTTTTAACGAAAGATACTTTTACATCACCCTCACCTGCCCTTTGGGCTTCCTCTCCCCTCGAGGGAGAGGATTGAGGTGAGGGGGGACATTAGAATATATCAGAATGAAATTTTGGAAACGAAAGCTGTCAGATAAAAAGACTAATGAATTAATCTTTACAATCTATGCTTTACAATCTGTGTAATCAGGCATAAAGAATATTATGCCAGGAGTAATTTATGAATAGCACAAAGGTAAATGCAAATCTGGTCAAAATTGCCAAAGAAGCTTCAAAAAACTCCTACAGCCCGTACTCAAAATATAAAGTAGGTGCGGCAATTTTGGCTAAAGATGGCAAAATATACTCGGGTGTAAATGTTGAAAATGCTTCTTATGGTTTAACAATATGCGCCGAGCGTTCTGCTTTATGCGCGGCAATTTCTGACGGCAACAAACAAATATTAAAAGTTGCAATTTACGCGAACTCTCAAAAACCACCAATTCCATGCGGGGCATGCCTGCAATTTCTAAGTGAGTTTGCGGAAAGTTTAGAGATTGTTGTAGCCTGCAAAAAACCTGAAATTAAAACATTTTCATTAAAAGACCTGCTAACCAATCCATTTTAACTATAAACCTCGCAATTGACTAATATCACTCAAAAAATATAAAATCACTGAAAATGTTCTCTTACAACTTAGTCAGCCCGAGGCTAGACCTCGCCAAGGGCGGGGAAAGGGTTCAGCGAGCAGGGTGAGCGACGACGAAATGGGAAAACCTTAGGTTTTCCCTTGTAGAGCGGTTTGGCGTAATCATATTAGCCAAACCAAGTATGAAACGAAGTGAAATACTAAGTCCGCCTACTGGCGAGACGCGATATTAAGGCGTTTAGATGTCTCCTACTACAGTAATTGCAGGTTGCGCACGCGGCAGGTCAATAGATGCACCGCCTACCCTTGCAACGAGGCCTATTTTAGCACGGATTAAAAAGTCAGTTTTTGACATAATTTCTGCAAAATTGCCGCAATGTTCGTTTTTAGATCTTTATGCGGGTGTTGGCAGTGTTGGCATAGAGGCAATATCTCGCGGTGCTACAAAGGCAGTTTTTGTAGAGGCCGATAAACAGCCATTATCGTACATAAAAAGGAACTTGGAAAAACTTGGGTTTAGTTCCAATGCCGTGCTTATGCATACAGATGTTTTTGTAGCGTTAAAATTGTTAAACGAAAAGTTTGATATCATATACTTAGGGCCGCCTTACAAAGATGAAAATAAAACGCCACTTGTGTTAACTACACCAACTTTAAATGCTGTAGTTAGCTCCGGGTTACTTAAATCAGATGGGCTTGTAATTAGCCAGCGGCAAATAAAAGAAATGGTAAATGTTCCAAAACAGTTGAAACATTTACGTGAAAAAATATACGGTGATACGGTAGTTGATTTTTACGGATTAGTCGGCGGGATAAGTACTAAAGAAGAACAGGGATAATGAGCGTTCAGGTAAGTTATTCAAAAATTAAAGCAGTTGAATTTTGTCCGTGGAAGTATAAGTTAATTTACATTGACGGCCTGCACTCTGCGCCAATACCGCAATCATCTTTTGGCCATAGTATTCATAAGGCGTTAGAGTTGTACTTTAAAGAAACTACAAAAACATTTGAAAAGCTAATTGATTGTTACAACCTTGCTTGGAAAAATGAGGGTTTTGCAACTCCGGCTATGGCGCAAGAGTACTACGAACGCGGCGAAAAGCTGCTTTTAACTTTTTGGAATGAAGAAGCAAAACTTGCATCGCAAATAGTTTCCACAGAAAAGAATTTTTCGTTTAATTTAGGTGATATAGAGGTTGTAGGCATTATTGACCGCATTGACAAACATAAAGATGAAAGCTACGAGCTTATTGAATACAAAACGCATTATAAAAGATTAACAGATGAGCAGATAAAAAATGATTATCAGCTTTTGCTTTATAAGTTTGGCTGTAAAAAAGCATTTGGCTTTGACCCGAACCGTTTAACTTATTATTTTCTTTCTGAAAATGTAAAAGTAAACTTTGATTTTTCAAGTTATCAGGAAGATTTTATAGTAAATAAAATTACACTTGCGGCAAAAATTATTGGCAGTCAGGATTTTTTTACTTGCACACAAAATTGCAGTTTTTGTGAATATAGAAAATTGTGTAAAAAGAGTGTGGTATGAAAATAAACAAAAAGAAAATTGTAGTTATTAAGTTTGGCGGAAGTTTGGCAGGCAATAAAACTGACTTAGTGAAATTAATTGCGGAAATTTCCAAATTGTCAAAGAGCAGTGCTGTTGTGCTTGTACACGGCGGCGGGCCGGAAATTAATTTTTGGTCGCAAAAAATTGGACTAAAACCAAAGTTTGTAAACGGCCTGCGTTTTACAGATAAGGCAACACTTGAAATTGTAGAGATGGTTTTAAGCGGGAAGATAAATAAAATGTTTGTTTCATTGCTAAATGCAAGGGGCACTAAAGCGGTTGGCTTATCGGCAAAAGATGCGAATATGGTTGTTTGCAAAAAAATTCCAGGCCTTGGCCTTTCGGGTGAACCGGTAAAAACAGACCCTTTAGTTTTGAAAACCTTATTGAATGCCGGATTTATGCCTGTGCTTTCTTCAATGGCATGTGATAATAAATGCGAAACGCTAAATGTAAATGCCGATTCAATTGCAATGGCTGTTGCAATTGCCTTAAAAGCCAATAAATTAATATTTTTAACCGATGTTTCAGGCGTGCTTGATAAAAATAAAAAAACAATTAAACTTATAAAGTATGGCGAACAAACAAAACTTATAAAAAATGGCGCAATTACCGGAGGCATGATACCTAAAATTCAGGCCTGTGCCAATGCGGTTAAAAAAGGTATTGATGAGGTGTGGATTGCAGATGGTTCAAAGGGCGTGCTAAAACTTAATGGCACATTAATAACAAAATGAAAACTATGAACTTAGAAAAAAAATATATTTTACAAACATACAAAAGAAACCCCATTGAAATTCAAAGGTGTAATGGTAAGTTCGTTTGGGATAATTCTGGCAAAAAATACTTAGACCTTTTTTGCGGTATAAGTGTAAACAACCTTGGCCACCAGAATAAAAAAGTTACTGTGGCTATTAAAAACCAGCTCTCAAAATACATTCATATTTCAAACCTGTATTATGCAAAACCCCAGGCTGAGCTTGCTAGAAAGCTTGTGGAGCTTTCTTTTCCGGGTGTGGTGTTTTTGTCAAACTCAGGCGCAGAAGCTAATGAGTGTGCCATAAAACTTGCAAGAAAGTATGGTTATGCCAGCGGGAAGAATGAAATAATTTCATTTAAAAACTCTTTTCACGGCAGAACTATCGCAACTCTTAGCGCTACAGGCCAGGAAAAATTTCACAAAAATTTTGAGGTGTTGCCGGGTTTTAAGTTTGCTGAATTTAACAACATTGAATCTGTAAAAAGACTGATAAATAAAAAGACAGTCGCAGTAATTATAGAGCCAATATTGGGCGAAGGCGGCGTTGTACCCGCAAAAAAAGAATTTCTTAAAGACCTTAAAGCACTTTGTAAAAAGAATGGCTTAATTTTGATATTTGACGAAGTTCAAACCGGCATTGGCAGAACAGGTGAAGTATTCGCGTTTAAGCATTTTGGCGTAGTTCCAGATGTGTTTACGCTTGCCAAAGGGCTTGCCGGCGGCTTGCCTCTTGGTGCAACTATTATAAGTAAAAAATTTAGCAATGTGCTTTCGTTTGGCGACCACGGCTCCACTTTTGGCGGTAACCCGGTTTCTTGCAGCGCCGCAAAAGCCGTGTTAGAAGTGCTTGATGCAAAAATGCTTTCAAACATTAGAGAACTTGGCAAGTATTTTTTAACAAAGCTTTCTGGGTTAAAAGACAAACATAAGTTTATAGTTGATGTAAGAGGTGTTGGCCTAATGCTTGGGTTGGAATTAACAATTCCATGCGCCAAAATTGTACCAAAGTGCGCCAAAGAAGGGTTTTTAATTAACTGCACTCAAGAGAAAGTTTTAAGGTTTTTACCGCCATTTATAATAAATAAGTCCGACATTGATAAATTTATAAATAAACTAAACCGGATATTGAAAGGAATAAAAGAATGAACCCAAAAAAAATTGTAGTAGCCTATTCGGGCGGCCTTGACACTTCTGTAATGCTAAAATGGCTTAAAGAAAAGTATGGTTCGCAAATTATTGCCTGCGCCATTGATGTTGGCCAGGGCAAGGAACTTACTAACCTAAAAGAAAAAGCTCTTGCGACCGGAGCCGATAAGGCCTATATTATAGACGCAAGAGATGAATTTGCAAATGATTATATAGTTCCTGCAATAAAGGCCCACGCTCTTTATGAAGGTAAGTATCTGCTTGGCACCTCACTTGCAAGGCCTCTAATTGCAAAAAAAATTGTAGATATTGCAAAAAAAGAAAATGCTGACGCAGTTTCTCATGGAGCTACCGGCAAAGGTAATGATCAGGTGCGTTTTGAGCTGACATTTAAAGCTCTTATGCCTGAACTTAAAATTATTGCTCCTTGGAGAGAGTGGGAGTTTAAATCGCGCGAAGATGAAATTGCTTATGCAAAAAAGCATGGCATAGCGGTTCCTGTAACAAAGAAAAAACCATACTCTTCAGACGCAAACCTTTGGCATATATCGTATGAAGGCGGAATTTTAGAAGAGCTTAAAAATGAATACGATGAGTCAATGTTCGCCTTAACCGTATCTCCGGAAAAGGCACCATCAAAGCCCACAATAATCTCAATTGGATTTAAAAAAGGTGTCCCGATAACATTAAATGGCACAAAGCTTGGCATTGTTGCTCTAATTGAACGGTTAAATAAAATTGGCGGCGCAAACGGTATTGGCAGAATTGATATTGTTGAAAACCGCCTTGTTGGCATAAAGTCGCGCGGTGTTTACGAAGCGCCTGCCGCAACATTGCTCTATTTCGCCCACAGAGAGCTTGAGTGCCTAACTTTAGACAGGGAAACATTTCACTTTAAAGAAAGTATTGGTCCAAAGTACGCGCAACTTGTTTACAATGGCCTTTGGTTTGCACCTCTTAGGGAGGCGCTTGATAGCTTTGTAAATAAAACTCAGGAGAATGTAACTGGCGAAGTAAAACTAAAACTTTATAAAGGCAACATTAAGGTTGTATCGCGCAAGGCAGATAGGTCGCTTTATTGGGAAAAACTTGCCACTTTTGGCGAGGAAGATATTTATAACCAAAAAGACGCGGAAGGGTTTATAAATTTGTTCGGACTCCCGCTTAAAGTAAATGCGATAATGTCTCAAAAGAAAAGGAATAAATAAAATATGACTAATAATTACCAAAAATTCATCGGATCTTTTAGTTTTGATTTGCGGCTTGCCCCTTATGACATTTTAGGCTCAATAGCGCATGTGAAAATGCTTGCTAAATGCAAAATTTTAACTATTGGTGAGTCGGATAAAATTATAAAAGGGCTTTTTTCAATACAAAACGACATTCAAAGCGGTTGGAACCTGCCTGAGGAAGAAGACATACACTATGCCATAGAAAAAGAGCTGATAAAAAGAATTGGAACCCTTGGCGGCAAGATGCATACCGCAAGAAGCAGGAACGATCAGGTTGCATTAGACATCAGGCTTTACGCAAAAGATGAGGCAAGAGAAGTAATTGACCTTATTAATGAGTTTCAAAAAGTTATTGCAAAGCTTGCAAGCAAAAATATATCGGTTGTAATGCCGGGTTACACACATCTTCAACCTGCTCAGCCAGTGCTTTTTTCGCATCACATTCTTTCTTACGCATGGATGCTCCAAAGAGATAAAGAACGGCTTAATGATTGCATAAAAAGAATAGATGTTTTGCCGCTTGGTTCAGCCGCGCTTGCCGGCACATCATTTCCGATAGATAGAAATTACACCGCTAAATTACTTTCGTTTGATAGCGTTAGTGAAAACTCTATGGACTCTGTTAGCGATAGAGATTTTGTTGTTGAGTTGGTTTTTGACCTTAGCATTATTGCAATGCACTTATCAAAGCTTGCGGAAGAGCTTGTTTTGTGGTCATCGGTAGAATTTTCTTTTGTGAAAATCGCGGATGATTTTACATCGGGCTCATCTATAATGCCGCAAAAAAGAAACCCTGATGTCGCAGAGATAATTAGGGGTAAAAGCGGCAGGGTCTTTGGTTCATTGGTTGCTCTTTTAACGCTATTAAAAGGGTTGCCTCTTGCCTATAATAGAGATTTGCAAGAAGATAAACCACCACTTTTTGATGCAGTTGATACAATTAAACCGTGTCTTGAGTTAATGACCGCAATGCTTTCTTCAATACAGATAAATGCATCAAAAATGCTTGCGGCAGCTGAGAAAGGTTATTTACAGGCAACCGAACTTGCCGACTATCTTGCCAGAAAAGGTATGCCTTTTAGGCAGGCGCATGGTATTGTTGCTAAAATTGTCAGTTATTGCATTGAAAAATCTATAACATTCTCTGGCCTTAGTATTAGTAAGCTCAAAGCTTTCTGCCCGCTTTTTGAGGCCAATGTTTTAAGCGTTCTTGACCCTGCTGAAATAATAAAACAAAAAGTGTCTTATGGCGGAACATCGAAAGAATCTGTTAAACAACAATTGCTTAAGTTGAAAAAATTATGAAAATAAAAAATTTATTTATCTCAGGCCTATTTGTTCTTATTTTCTCTTTGCAGTTACAATCTGCGCAGACAGAAAGGGTGCTTACTCTACAAGACAGCATCAACTTCGGGTTAAAAAATAGCCAGGACTTGCTTGCTTCAAACGAAGATATTGAGGTTGCGAAATTGCGCGTAGACGAAGCCCGCTCAAACATATTCCCAAGAATTGATTTAAACTTTAACGCTTCACAGTTTGATAATCAGTTCCCAACGGTGCTGGCACCTTCCTTTAACTCGCTATATCTGCCTGGTGGCAAAAATGACCAGTATTACTCTGCAAAGGCAACTATGTGGCAATATCTTTATGCGGGTGGGCGCTATAGTACAACCTTAGACCTTGCAAAAGCGAATCTTGCGCAGTATGTTGGCCAGTATGAATCGGCAAAAATTAAAGCGTTAAAAGAAATAAAAATTGCATTCATTGATTTACTTGCCAGTAACAAAAAAATTAAAACTTACGAGTTTACAATAAACGAAATAAATAACAATTTATCAAAGCATTATTCTTCTGAAATGGTAGTTTTAAAAGATAAACTTGCCCGCAATTTATTAACTCTTAAACATAAATATGAAAAAGACAAAATAACCTATTTAAAAACCATTGGCCTTGAGCTAGATACAACTTTTGATATTGCAGGTGAGCTTGAAAATGCAAGTACCGATTATGATGTTAATAAGTGTATTGCTCTTGCCTATCAATTCAGGCCAGAATTAAACCAAAAACAATTTCAAGAAAAGATTGATGCGTTAAGGTTAAACTTATCGCTTACTGAGCGTTTTCCTACTATTAGCCTTGGTGCTAATTACGAGTGGGGCGGTTATCAATTTCCTCTTGATTACGATAATTGGAATGCTACAATAAACTTCAATTGGCCAATATTTGACGGCTGGGCTGCATTGTCAAGAATTGTTCAGAGAAAACATCAAATTCGTCAGGGCAAAATACGCAGGGCACAAATTGAAGACAATGTTGAACTGGAAGTCAGGGATGCTCTTATAGATTATAATTTTTGGAAATCTGAACGCGAAAAAGCAATTACTCAAAGAATGCCAACGCAGATAGAGGCGGCCATGCTTTACAATATTTTCACAATAGATATTTCATGCAATCTTCTTAAGAGCAAGACAATGCTTGAGTGGGCTATTGGTAAACCATTAGACCAAATTAATAAATAAACTCCTCATGAAACTAATAGCTAAAATACTTCTTGTGCTTTTGTTGATTTACCCTCAAAACATCTTTGCATCAACAGTTGACCATGATAAAATTCTATCCGATTATATCTGGCATAAATTTACCATGCTTAGCCCTTCGCAAAGGCCAAAGGTGGCAATTGTTTTAGGCGGCGGCGGCGCGAGAGGTTTTGCGCACATTGGCGTTTTAAAAGTGCTTAAAGATGAAAATATACCTATTGATATAATTGTTGGTAACAGTATTGGCGCGCTTGTCGGTGCTATGTATGCTTCTGGAGCACCTGCTGAGAGTATAGAAAAGCTTGCAGAAAATACAGGTTGGAACGACGTATCAAATTTTTCAAATCCGAGTGTATTGAAGTTGTTTATAACAGGAAAATTGCTTTCTACTGAGAAAATGGAAAAATACATGGGAAAATACACAAGGGCAAAGCGCTTTGATGAGTTGAAAGTTGATTTTGCTTGTATTGCAACAGACATTCTAACAGGAGAGAGAGTTGTATTAAAAGAAGGGGATGTGGCTCGTGCGGCGCGCGCAAGCGCTACAATACCAGGCCTTTTTTCGCCTGTAGAATACAGACATCGATTTCTTGTTGACGGCGGGCTTTCCGATAATATTCCAACAGATATTGCAAAGCTGATGGGTGCAGATTATATTATTACGGTTTGTGTCAGTGCCGATTTTTCAAAAAATAAAGTGTCGTCTGTTTTTTCAATGTTAACTCAGGCAATTTCAATACAAGGCAGACAGCTTGATGACCAAAAGTTAAAACTTTCTGATATAAACATTTTTCCAAAGGTAAGCGATGTTACCTTGATGGAGTTAAACCGTTCAAGAGAGTGTATTGATGCAGGTAGTGTTGCCGCAAGGGAAAGTGTTGCACAAATAAAAAAGCAGTTACTTGAAAAAACATCAAATTACCTGCTTTTAAATTAAATGAACTATAAAAGAATAAACCTGTTATTTTTCTTAATTTTCTTGCTATGTGTGTTTTCGGCACTGTCGTTTTGCGATGTGCTAAATGGTTTGCCGCAAGAACAGGTTTTTCAATCTAAAAACAAAAATAAGAACTATAAACTTTGTTTGCAAAATTACAACCAGGCAATTTCATCGCAAAATTTCAATGCCGCTTTAAACTCACTTGAGCAGGCAATAGGGTTTGCAACATCAAACAAAAAACGATATGAATTATTCGTTATGCAAGGTGATACCTACCTCAATATTAAACAGTACGCAAAGTCCATTGAAAAGTATGGACTTGCAATAGATTTAGTTCCTCAAGAAGAAGTGGCAAAGCTTAAACTTGCCGGTGTTTTTGAAACCATAGAGCTTTACACTCGTGCTCAAGATGTTTATTTTGATGTGCTTACATATAACCCAAAGTCTTTTGATGCTATTTATGCAATAGCTTTGTCTTATTTTAGAGATGGTTTATATACGAAAGCTCTTGATTACTTCCTTAAGGCACTTTCGCTAAGACCACAAAACGACCTTTACCGTAAAACAGCACTTTGTGCGAATTATAGCGGTCAAAGTGACCTTGCCGTGTCTTTACTTGAAAATCTCACTAAGAATGTAAGATCGTATGATGATTATTTTTTAATGGGGGAGTTGCTTACAAAAAAAAGCGAGTATAAAAAATCAATAGCGGTTTTAACAGATGCTATAAATTTAGATAAAGAAAATGGCTCTGCGTATCTATACATCGGAATTAATTATCTGTTGCAAAATGATGTTGAATCTGCGAAGAAAAACTTTAAACTCGCATCCCAAAAACTTTCAAATGGCGCTTTGCCGCATTTTTTCCTTGCAATGATATATAATTTGCAGGAAGATAACTCTAAGGCATTGGCAGAGCTTTCAAAAGCAAATGAACTTGCAACTTCTCCGGTTGTTAAACAGTACTGCGAAAAACTAAGGATTTTGATTGATTTTCCGTCAAAAAAGTTGAGCAATGCAAATTGACATGCAAGCTTTAAAAAAGGTATTATCTCTTTTAAAATAAAGGCGGTTAGTTATGTTTTTGTATAAAAAAAATAATCTATTTATTGATGGTTTTGAAGTTGAAAAACTTGCCAGACGCTTTGGAACCCCATTGTTTCTTTATAGCGCAAACGAAGTTAGAAAAAACTATTTGGCGTTTAAAAATGCATTTTCAGGTGTGAATGCTATTGTTTGCTATGCCCTTAAAGCTAATTCAAGCGGAGCATTGCTTAAAGTGCTTGTTAAGTCCGGCGCTGGGGTAGATATAACATCTGGCGGTGAGCTTTACAGGGCTCTTAAGGCAGGGTTTCCAAAAGAAAAAATTGTTTATGCCGGTATTGGTAAAACAGCATCGGAAATAGAATACGCGCTAAAAAGTAATATCTTGATGTTTAATGTTGAATCACTTGAAGAGCTTAATCAAGTTGCCATATTGGCAAGAAAACAAAATAAAACAGCGAAGATTGCTTTTCGTATAAACCCAAATGTTGATGCACAAACCCACAAGCATATTACAACTGGCAAAAGTGGTTCAAAGTTTGGTATTGCGTACAATCAGGCAGTTGAGTTTTATAAGATTGCTAAAAATTTAAAGGGTGTAAGCCCAGTCGGAATTCATTGCCATATTGGTTCGCAAATAACAAGTGTTGCCCCGTTTGCAATGGCTGCGCGCAAAATTTCCTTATTGGTAAAAGAGCTTTTAAAAGCAAATATTAAGCTTGATTTTGTTGATTTAGGCGGCGGTTTAGGTATAACTTATAAAAACGAAGTGCCACCAACACCAAAAGAGCTTGCAAATGCCGTTTTAGCCCACTTTAAGGATTTTAAGGGAACATTCATTTTTGAACCGGGGCGCTTTATTGTTGGCAATGCTGGTGTACTTGTAGCAAGTGTAACTTACAGAAAAAAATCTGAAGGGAAGAACTTTCTTATAACAAACGCAGGTATGAATGACCTTATCAGACCAACTTTATACGAGGCATATCACGATATTATTCCTGTGGTTTTGCCAAATAGGCCAAAGGTCAAAGTTGATGTTGTCGGTCCAATTTGTGAAACAGGTGATTTTATGGGTAAAAACAGAATGTTACCCTATATGGAGCAGGGCGAATTGCTTGTTGTAAAAAGTGCAGGCGCTTATGGTATGGCAATGGCATCTCAGTATAACTCGCGCCCAAGAGCATGCGAGGTATTAATTGACGGTAAAAAACTAAGGGTTATAAGGCAAAGAGAAACATACGAAACTCTGATTGGTTTAGAAAAATGAAAACTATAAATTTTACAAAAATTTCAGCGGCAGGTAATGATTTTGTTTTGATTGACAATCGCAATAAGACGATTAAACGCTCAATTTCAAAAATTGCGGCTAAACTTTGCGATAGAAGGCGTTCAATTGGGGCAGATGGGCTTTTGCTTTTACAAAAATCAAATAAAGCAGATTTTCAGATGCTTTACTTTAACTCCGACGGGTCCCGTGCTTCTATGTGCGGAAATGGCGCAAGGGCTATTGCCCGTTTTGCAAACATTATTGGTGCGGCCAAAGGCAATATGAGTTTCCTAACCGATTCAGGCATAATTTACGCTAGAATAAACGGCGCAAGCATTGCTGTAAATTTAAGTAACCCTCATTCGTATAGGCCACAAGTTGATGTTTTGCTTAATGGCAAAAAATTTAAGTGCGCTTATATTAATACAGGGGTACCTCATATAGTTCTTTTTGTTCCAAAGGTTGAAAAAATAAATGTAAAAGAGCTTGGTTCTACCTTGCGTTTTCATAAAGCATTTGCGCCAGATGGGGCAAATGTTAACTTTGTTCAAGTTAAAGGTAATACTTTAATTGTCAGAACATACGAGCGCGGAGTAGAGGATGAAACGCTTGCCTGCGGTACTGGTGTGAGCGCTTGCTCGCTTGTGAGTGTTCTTGCAGGTAAAGTTAAACAGCCGGTTAGCTGCATAGTCAGAAGTGGTGATAAGTTAACTGTTTCTTTTGATGTTACTAATAATGACAAAAAGTATCCTGCAAAAAATTTATGGCTTCACGGCCCTGCCGTTGTGTCATTTAGCGGCAAAGTAAATATTTAAAATATTAACGGGGGAAAGATGTTTGAAGGTTCATATGTAGCATTAGTAACACCATTTAAGAATGGTGCTGTAGATTTTGATAAGTTAAAAGAAATTATTGAATTCCAAATTGAAAATGGCACAGCCGGCATAGTCCCATGCGGTACAACAGGTGAGTCGGCAACATTATCAATGGAAGAGCACGAGGCAGTTATTGAGGCAACGGTAAAAGTTGTAAATAAAAGGGTAAAAGTTATGGCTGGCACAGGGGCAAACTGTACCGATGAGGCCATAGCATTAACTAAATTTGCGCAAAAGGTTGGCTGCGATGCCGCTCTTTTGGTGTCACCTTATTACAACAAACCAACGCAAAAAGGCCTTTTCTTGCATTATAAGGCAATTTCAGAATCAACAAATATTCCATTAGTGCTTTACAATATAATGGGAAGAACGGCTGTAAATATAGAGGTTGAAACAACCGCGAAAATTGTTAAGCAATGTAAAACCGTTGTTGGTGTAAAAGAGGCGTCTGGCTCTCTTGAGCAGATGGCATTAACTAAGCTTGCATGCCCTGATATTAACCTTATTTCAGGTGACGATGCTTTAACTTTGCCAGTCTTATCAATTGGCGGTGTTGGCGTAATTTCAGTTGTGGCAAATATTGTGCCAAAAGCCGTAAGCGAACTTGTTGAACACTTTCTTGCCGGTCGCTTTGCCCAAGCAAAAGAGTTGCATTACAAATTATTACCTTTAGTAAAGGCAATGTTTATAGAAACAAATCCTATACCAGTAAAAACCGCAATGGCAATGCTTGGTATGTGTTCTGATGAGTTTCGCCTGCCAATGTGTTCTATGGAAGATGCAAATAAAGCAAAGTTGGAAATTGCGTTAAAAAATTACGGGCTTCTTTAAGTTTTTGGTTAGAATAATTGGGGGTAAAAAATGCTTAAGATTGCAATTTGCGGTGCCGCCGGAAGAATGGGTTCCAGAATTATTGTTCTTGCACAAAATAACCCTGAGCTTTGTATAGTTGCTGGTATTGAAAGGAAAGAATTACAAAAAAATTGCCCAAACAACATAAAACTTTCTGACAATTTATCTGATGTTATTGAACTTTGCGATATAATAATTGATTTTACAGCCCCCGATGTTACGCTTAAAAATGTTGCATTAGCAAAAGAAAAAAATAAACCTATAGTAATTGGCACTACTGGCTTTGATGCACAAAAACTTCAAGTTATTGCCAATGCATCAAAAGATATCCCTATATTGCTTTCTCCAAATATGTCGCTTGGTGTTAATTTGCTCTTTAAGCTTTCAGCCATCGCTGCAAAAGCGCTTAATGGGTACGATATCGAAATTGTTGAGCTTCATCATAATCAAAAAAAAGATGCGCCATCTGGTACTGCGGCAAAGTTAGCAGAAATTATGGCGTTAGCGCTTGATAGAGATATTGCAAAAGTTGGTGTTTATGGTAGAGAAGGCATAGTTGGAGCACGCACAAAAGAGGAAATAGGTGTAATGGCTGTTCGTGCAGGTGATACTGTTGGCGAACATACGGTATATTTTGCAGGTACCGGTGAGCGCATTGAGCTAACGCATCGCGCATACTCCAGAGACATTCTTGCATCAGGCGCTTTAACAGCTGCAAAGTGGCTTTCAAAACAAGTGGCCGGGTTTTATTCAATGCAAGATGTTTTATCACTTAATAAACTATGATTTATTTGCGTTTTTTTGCACGCTCAAAAGCGCGTTTTGGAATAATGAAGGATGGCAAAATAATTGAGTTGTCAAAAAGTTATTTTGAGAACTATGCCTTAACAAAAAATAAGTTCCTACTAAACTCCGTAGAAGTTTTACCGCCTTGCGAGCCGTCAAAAATAATTGGTGTTGGGTTAAATTACAAAGATCACGCAAAAGAACTTAACTTTCCATTACCTAAAAACCCAATATTATTTCAAAAACCGATAAGTGCCGTTATTGCGCATAAAGACAAAATTGTTCTCTCAAAAAAATCAAAACAGATTGATTATGAAGGCGAGCTCGCAATAGTTATTGGTAAAAAATGCAAAAATATTTCTGTAAAAAACTCTCATAAATATATCTTTGGCTACACCTGTGCCAATGATGTTACAGCAAGAGATTTACAAAAATTAGATGGCCAGTGGGCAAGGGCAAAGGCTTTTGATACATTCGCGCCAATTGGCCCATATATTGTAAGCGGAATAAATCCATTAAAGTTAAAAATTAAAACATTTTTAAACGGGAAAGTTGTGCAGTCATCAAATACAAAAAATATGGTTTTTAATGTATATAAACTTGTAAGCTTTATATCTGCTATTATGACATTACTACCCGAAGATATTATAATTACAGGAACTCCGTTTGGGGTTGGTCAGCTTAAGCACAATGATGTTCTAAGTGTTAATATTGAAAAAGTTGGAGAATTAATAAACATTTGTAAAAAGGATAATGGTTATGAAAATTGAAGTTAACGAAAAACTAAAAAAACTACCGCCATATTTGTTTATTGAAATTGATAAAAAGAAAAAGGCTGCCATAGAGCGAGGTGTGGATATAATCGCACTTGGAGTTGGCGACCCGGATAAACCAACACCAAATCATATTATCAAAGCCGGTCAAAAAGCGCTTAGCGATCCTAAAAACCACCAATACCCTTTTGGTGCCGGCACACTTAAATTTCGTCAGGCGGTGTCTAATTGGTACAAAGAAAGGTTTAATGTATCAATAGATCCAATCACAGAAGTTTGGTCGTTGCTTGGTTCAAAAGAAGGCATTGGACATTTCCACTTGGCATTTATAAATCCCGGCGATTATGTGCTTATACCTGAGCCGGGTTACCCTGTATATAACACAGGTACAATATTTTCTAATGGTATTGCATATTTTATGCCTTTAAAAGAAGAAAATGGTTTCCTGCCTGATTTCAATGCGATACCGCAGGAAATTGCAAGCAAAGCAAAAATTATGTTTTTGAATTATCCAAATAACCCTACAGCTGCAACCGCAACAAAGAATTTTTACATTAAAGCAATAGCATTTGCAAAAAAACACAACATAATAATTGCCCATGATGCTGCCTACTCTGAAATTTACTATGAAAATAAACCAATAAGTTTTCTTTCAGTAGATGGTGCAAAAGAAGTTGGTGTTGAGTTTCACTCACTTTCAAAAACATACAATATGACAGGTTGGCGTATTGGTTGGGTATGTGGCAATGCTCAAATTGTTGCAGGCCTTGGTAAGGTTAAAGATAACTACGACTCGGGTGTTTTCCAGGCAATACAGGAAGCTGGTATTGCTGCTCTCAGTGGTTCTCAAACTTGTGTGATAGAGATGCGCAAACTTTATAAAGAACGCCGCGATGTTCTTGTTGATGGGCTAAACAAACTTGGTTGGAAAGTAACTAAGCCGAAGGCAACCTTTTATGTTTGGGCAAAAACACCAAACGGCTATTCTTCCACCCAAACTGTGTCTAAATTGTTAGACGAAGCCGGCATTGTCTGTACCCCTGGTAATGGGCTTGGTGTTTCTGGTGAAGGGTATGTGCGCTTTGCTTTAACTGTTGAGATGCCAAGAATTAATGAAGCTCTCAAAAGAATTGCAAAACTTAAATGGTAAAAACAACAGCATATCTGTCTCTTGGTTCAAACCTTGGCAACAAGAAAAAGAATATAGAACGAGTACTCCATAAACTTGCAAATATAAATGGAATTTCTTTTTTAAAATCTTCCGCGCTTTATAAAACAAGTGCTGTTGGTAAAAAGATGAGCTATTTTTTAAACAGTGTCCTAAAAGTTAGCACAACTTTAAGCGCAAGTTCATTGTTAAAAGTAATTAAATCAATTGAGTCAGACGTTGGCAGGGATGGTTCTCAGCCACATATGACGCCTCGTGTAATAGATATTGATATATTATTTTTTGGAAATAAGGTTATAAACACGATTAAGTTGGTGGTGCCACACCCAAAAATAAAAGAACGGCTTTTTGTTTTGGTTCCACTCTTAGAAATTGCGCCAAAGAAATATTACCCGAATGAAAGAAAGAAGCTTTCTTGGTATGCAAGCGAAGTAAAAAAAAATTATCCATGTCAAAAAGTGAGAAAATATGAAAACTAAAATAACCATTAAAACACTCGCAGAGTTAAAGAAAGCAAAGCGGAAAATTACCGCCCTTACCGCTTATGACTATCCAACAGCTAAAATACTTGACGATGCGGGTGTAGATGTTGTGCTCGTTGGCGACTCTGTAGGTATGGTAAAACTTGGTTACCCTTCAACTATTCCAGTTGAGCTTTTTGAAATTATTTATCATTGCAGAGCTGTAAGGCGTGCCGTAATAAATGCGCTTTTAGTGGCAGATATGCCATTTATGAGTTATGAAACATCAAAAAAAGATGCCATTAAAAATGCAGGCGAGATTATTAAATATGGTATGGCGCAAGCGGTTAAAATAGAAGGCGGAGAGGAACTAATAGACAATATAAAAGCCGTTATAGATGCTAAAATACCGGTAATGGGCCATTTAGGCCTAATGCCTCAGGCAATAAACCTGATTGGTGGTTATAAAATACAAGGTAAAACAGACGAAGATGCGGAAAAAATAATCCGTAGTGCTCATATACTGGAAAAAGCAGGCGTTTTTGCTGTAGTACTTGAATGCGTGCCTGAAAAGCTGGCAAAAACTATAACATCAGAACTTTCAATACCAACTATTGGTATTGGTTCAGGAAAATATTGTGATGGTCAAATACTTGTAAGTGACGATATGTTTGGTATTACACAAGGCAAAACTCCAGGCTTTGTTAAGCGCTACGCTAATTTGTCAGATGCTATGATAAAGGCAACAAAGCTTTACTGCCAAGAAGTAAAACAGTCAAAATTCCCGAAATGAAAATAATAACATCAATTTCCATAATGCAAAAACTTTCTGCTGCTCTTAAAAAAAGAGGCAAAACTATTGGTTTTGTGCCTACAATGGGCGCATTGCACAGTGGCCATATGCAGCTTGTCAAAAAATGTACGTCGGAAAACGACTTCTGTGTTGTGTCCGTTTTTGTTAATCCAACTCAATTTGGCCCTAAAGAAGATTTTAATAAATATCCAAGAACATTTTTAGAAGATAAAAAACTTTGCGATAGTTGCGGTGTTGATGCGATATTTTTCCCAAGTGCGGCGCAAATGTATCCGTATAATTACAAAACTTCTATAACGGTAAATAATCTCTCCAGTGTGCTTTGTGGAAAATTCAGAATTGGTCACTTCAACGGTGTAGCAACGATTGTTGCAAAACTTTTCAACATTGTAATGCCAACTAATGCTTACTTTGGAATGAAAGATTATCAACAGTTAAAAATTATTGAACGCATGTGCACGGATTTAAACTTTCCTGTAAGAATTATCCCCTGTAAAACAGTGCGCGAAAGTTCGGGCCTTGCAATATCCAGCAGAAACAAATATCTTTCTAACATGGAAAAAGAAAATTCGTCAAAAATATATGCGGCATTAATACAAGCAAAAAAAATGGCATTGGAAGGGAATAATAGTTACTCTAAAATAAAAAATACAATTATTAATATGCTAAAAACAATTCCAATATCAAAGCTTGATTATGTTAGCATTTGCGACCCCAAAACCTTAATTGAAAAAAAATCAGCCAAAGCACCAGCCCTTATAGCGGTTGCTGCCTATGTTGGAAAAACACGCCTGATTGACAACATTCTTATAGAGAAACCTTAAATGAAAACAGATTTTTTAGTTATTGGTAGCGGTGCAGCTGGCCTAAGTTTTGCTATCAAAGCATCAAAACTTGGCTCCGTAGCTTTGATTACAAAAAGACAATTAATTGACACAAATACATCAAAAGCACAAGGTGGCATAGCAGCTGTAACGCGAAAGGATGATTCTTTCAGGTCGCATATAAACGATACACTAATTGCCGGTGCAGGTTTATGTAAAAAAGAAGTTGTTGATCTGACAGTTGAAGGCGGTCCCGGTACCATAGCCGAACTTGAAGAGTGGGGTGTAAAATTCTCTCGTTTTGGCAATAAGCAAAACGCAGATTACGAGTTTGGGCTTGAAGGCGGACACTCAAAAAGACGAATATTGCATTGCGCCGATGCGACAGGGTTTGAATTGCAAAAAGTTTTAATTGCAAAGGCAAAAAAATGCGGTATTAAATTTTACGAGAACCACACGGCGGTTGATTTAATAACTTCAGGCAAACTTAAAAAAAGTTTTCAAAAAAATAATGAACGCTGTTTTGGCGCTTATGTGCTAAACAATGCAACAGGTGAAGTTAATGCGTTTACTGCAAAAATGACGGTTCTTGCAACTGGCGGTGCCGGCAAAGTTTACCTTTACACATCAAACCCCGACATTGCGGCAGGTGATGGTGTGGCAATGGCATACCGTTGTGGTGCAACCGTGGCTAATATGGAGTTTGTGCAATTTCACCCAACATGTTTGTTTAATGAAAAAGAACGCTCATTTTTAATTTCGGAGGCACTTAGAGGAGAAGGCGCTGTTTTACGGCTTAAAAATGGCAAAAAGTTTATGCATAAATACCATCCACTTAAAGAACTTGCCCCAAGGGATATAGTGGCAAGAGCTATTGGTAATGAATTAAAGATTTTAGGTGATGACTTTGTGTATTTAGATATTACAAGTAAGAGTTCGGCGTATTTAAAAAAGCGTTTTCCAACTATTTATGCCAAGTGTCTTGAATGTGGTATAGATATTTCAAAAAATCCGATACCTGTTGTTCCTGCCGAGCATTATTCTTGCGGCGGGGTATTAACCGATACATTCGCACAAACAAATATAAATGGCCTATTTGCGATAGGTGAGTGTGCTTGTACTGGTTTACACGGAGCAAACCGGCTTGCTTCAAACTCACTGCTTGAAGCAATAGTTTTTGCCCGCCGCGCATATCAAAAGGCCAATGAACTTATTTCTGAAAAAATAAATTTTCCCGCAATCCCACAGTGGGATAAAGGCAACGCAAAAGATAGCGATGAATCGGTAGTTATTAAACAAAACTGGGATGAAATTAGAAATTTTATGTGGAACTATGTTGGTATTGTCAGAACCGATAAACGGCTTAAAAGAGCATTTGAACGAATAAAGTTACTTAAAAAAGAAATTCAGGAATATTATTGGAATTTTTTTATTACCAGTGATCTTATAGAATTACGCAACATTGCCACGGTAGCCGAAATAATTATTAAGTGCGCGATTAAACGAAAAGAGAGCCGCGGCCTGCATTATAACCTGGACCATCCTTCAATGTTAAAAAAACCTAAGGATACTCTGATAAAAAGATTCTAATATGGATAAAATAATCATAAAAGGCGCAAGAGCGCACAACTTAAAAAACATTTCACTTGAAATACCAAAAAACAAACTTGTTGTAGTAACAGGGCTCTCGGGTTCAGGTAAATCGTCATTGGCATTTGACACTATCTATGCTGAAGGCCAGCGGCGCTATGTTGAGTCGCTATCGGCATATGCAAGACAATTTCTTGAGTTGATGGAAAAACCCGACTTAGACACAATTGAAGGCCTTTCTCCGGCAATTGCAATTGAACAAAAAAATCCGTCACATAACCCACGCTCAACAGTAGGCACAGTAACGGAAATTTATGATTATTTGCGGTTATTATTTGCACGTATTGGTAAACCATTTTGTCCTGAGTGCAACAAACCAATTTCTTCGCAAAGCGCTCAGCAAATTATAGATGAAATAATGAAAATGCAGGAAGGCACAAAACTTCAAATACTCTCACCTATTGTGCGCGGGAAAACTGGAACTTATGAGGAGTTGTTTAAGAAACTTGCAAAAAGCGGCTTTGCCAGGGTTCGCATAAACGGTAAGATTTCCTTATTAGATGAAAAAATAAAGCTTGACCGTTACAAAAAACACACCATTGAAGTTATTATAGATAGAGTTGTGCTAACTGCACAAGCACGCCAAAGAATTTCGGAAGCGGTTGAACTTGCACTTAAAGAATCGTCCGGCTTAGTTTTAATTTTAGATGAGAGCTCAAAAAGGTCAGTAAAAGAAAGATTGTTTAGCGAACATAACAGCTGCACCGATTGTGGCATAAGCCTGCCTGAAATTGAGCCACGACTATTTTCGTTTAACTCGCCATTTGGGGCTTGTCCGGAGTGCGGCGGGCTTGGCGCAAAAGAAGAAGTTGATGAAGATCTTATAATTCGTGCTCCAATGCTTAGCATAGCAGATGGCGCAATAAAACCATGGAGCCAGCCAATAACAACCCGTACCCATCGTTGGAAAAATTCATGGAGTGGCTATTACCAGCAACTTTTAGATGATGTTTGCTCAAAACACAATATACCAACAAAAACTTCATGGTTAAAACTTTCAAGAAAACAGCAGGAGATATTGCTATTCGGCGACAATGATGGATTTGAGGGTGTGATCGTCAATTTAAAACGGCGTTACACTGAAACTGAATCTGAATTCGTGCGTGAAGAGATCCGTACAAACTATATGCGCACTGTTATCTGTAATAGCTGCCACGGCGCTCGCCTTAAAAAATCTGCCATGTCAGTGAAAATTGATGGCAAATCAATTTCAGAATTAACAACTATGTCTGTCAATATTGCAAGGGAATTCTTTGCCGCGCTAAAACTATCAGAAAAAGATAAATTTATCAGTAAAACAATATTTAAAGAGGTAAACCGGCGGCTTTCATTTTTAAGCGATGTGGGGCTCGGATATATTACCATTGACCGTGAAAGCTCAACACTTTCCGGAGGTGAGGCACAAAGAATTCACCTTGCAACACAAATTGGTTCAGGGTTAACAGGAGTGCTTTATGTGCTTGATGAACCATCAATTGGCCTGCACCAAAAAGACAATAGAAAGCTTTTAGATACAATGCTTCGCCTGCGCGACATGGGCAATACCCTAATTGTTATTGAGCACGATGAAGAAACTATGCGCGCAGCCGACTGGATAATAGATCTTGGGCCGGGTGCCGGCATTCATGGCGGTTCTATTGTTGCCCAAGGTACTTATGAAAAAGTTTTAAAAGCGAAAAATTCACTTACCGCGAGTTACCTAAACGGTACCCTAAGAATTCCTATACCTAAAAAGAGAAGAAAGTTAACAGACAGAAATCTTGAAATTATTGGCGCTTCACAGTTTAACCTTAAAAAACTATCCTTAAATATGCCTCTTGGGGTTTTCGTTTGCGTAACAGGTGTTTCCGGTTCTGGAAAATCAACTTTAGTACATGAAATAATATACAAAAATCTTGCAAAAAAACTTTACGGTTCAAAAGAAGTACCTGGTATAGTAAAAGAAATTAATGGCATGGAAAATATAGATAAAGTGATAATTGTTGACCAATCGCCCATTGGTAGAACTCCTCGTTCAAATCCAAGCACTTACACGGGTGCATTTACGCATATTCGTGACCTTTTTGCCAGCACCCAGGAATCAAAAGCCAGGGGTTATGAGCCAGGAAGGTTCTCTTTTAATGTAAAAGGCGGCCGTTGCGAAAATTGCCATGGAGATGGAACAATTAAAATTGAAATGCAGTTTTTGCCTGATGTTTATGTAACTTGTGAAGTTTGCGGGGGTAAACGCTTTAATAGTGAAACTTTGCAGGTTCATTATAAAGGCAAAACAATAGCGGAAGTTTTGGATATGACAGTTGAGGAGGGCTATGAGTTTTTTACAAACATTCCTAAAATAAAGAAAATTTTTGGAACATTAAATTCTGTTGGGCTAAATTATATAAAGCTTGGACAAGCTGCAACCACACTGTCGGGAGGCGAAGCTCAAAGAGTGAAACTGGCAAATGAATTATCAAAGCACTCCACAGGCAAAACCCTTTATATACTTGATGAGCCGACAACAGGCCTGCACTTTGCCGATGTAGAAAAGTTGTTAAAAGTTTTGCATGAGTTAGTAGATAATGGCAACACGGTTTTAGTCATTGAACACAATCTTGAAGTAATAAAAACCGCCGATTGGATTATTGACTTGGGCCCAGAAGGTGGTAATAAGGGTGGTTATATTGTGGCTAAAGGAACCCCTGAAACGGTTTCTTTAAACAAAAACTCATTTACCGGCCAATATTTACAATCAGCTTTAAAAGCATAAATATTGATAATGTTTAATTAAAATTCCGTGACTCGTAAGTAATCTGATAACTTTAAACTAATATTTTACATAATACTTGACACACTCGTCGCATTCGGGTAAAATATTTAAAAATATATCAAATTGAAATGGAGGCAGAAAAATGTCAAAAATATTCCTTGTTTTACTCGCAGTTACTTTAATTTTTAATGCCGGTTGCGCAAAAAAACAAATAATTAAACCAACTGAGACGATTGTGCCGCAAGTTAGCGACACTAACAAAGATTCGGATGAGGCGTCAGTTCGTTTCAAAGATTGGAAATCGATTGAAGGACTTGTAAACATAAGTTTTGACTATGACTCTTACGACTTGAGTGACAGCGCGAGCGATGTATTAAAAAAGAATGCGAGTTATTTAAAAGAGTATTCAATCGCTAACATAATAGTTGAAGGATACTGCGATCAACGCGGTACTATTGAGTACAACCTTGCACTTGGTCAAAAACGGGCCTCGGCTGTTCGTGATTATTATATATCTCTTGGAGTTCCAGCAGGTAATATAGGCACAATTTCGTATGGTAAAGAAAATTTGTTAGATGATTCTGATAATGAAAATGCATATGCGAAAAATAGACGAGCTGAAACAAAAGTAAGAGGAAAATGATTCGCTATATCTTTGGTTTAACATTTATTTTTTTATTTTTATTGTCTGGCTGTATCGCAACCAGTACGGAGGTTTCAGGTTTGCGAGAAGATATCTATAAACTACAACTTAAAATAAATGAACTTCAAACAAATCAGGCAGATGTTTCTAATAAAACTGAGAGTTTTTCAAGAAAGTTAGATATACTCGGTTCCAACCTAAAAGAAACACAAAATAGAATGTCTTCTCTTGGGCAAAAACTTGATGATGTAGATGCGAACTTTTCTCAACGGCTAGATAAACTTTTTGAGCAGCTTTCTGGCACTACGCTTTCAATAGCTCCAAGCCCATCTGCGCTTTACAATCTGGCTTACAATGATTATTCAAACGGCAAATATGACCTCGCTATAACAGGGTTTGAAACATATCTTGAAAAATACCCTGATACAGAACTTTCAGATAAGGCAAACTACTATTTGGCCGATTCCTACTACTCAAAAAAATCTTTTGATGACGCTATAACTAAGTTTGAGCTTTTTTTAAATAACAAAACGAACATGGAGTTAAGTCCGTCTGTGCTATATAAACTCGCGGACTGCTATGAAAAAATTGGCAACGGTGAAAAAACAAAAACACTTCTAAAACAATTGTACTCTGAGTTCCCAGATTCACAAGAAGCAAAAATGTCCGCCCAAAAGGTCCAAACAAAGGGCCAAGATGCTCAAAAACCTTGAGTTCACTTTTTTTATCTCTCTGCTGTTGCATATTGGGCTGATTGCTTTTCTTTCCATCGGCCAAAATAAAACTATCAACATAACCGTTCCATTTGAGCTTGTTTATTATGCGCAAGACACTAAGCAAACAGTACTTGAAGTTGTCAAAGAGGAAAAAGACAGTATTAATTTGAAAAAGCAAAAAAGTAAAAAACCAATAAAAAAAATAGAACAAAAAAATGTACCCGACTTACCAAAAGAACAGAAACAAGCAAGCACTCTGAAACAATCAAACCAAATTGCATTAGACAACGCCCGCTTTCCTTACAACTACTATACAAATGCCATTGTAAAAAAAATCAATTCAAATTGGCAATGGTCAATAAATACCGGGCGCTATAAAGCAGTTGTTTATTTTAAAATAGAAAAAAACGGGCAAATTACCGATGTGCGTATCAAAAATAGTTCTAATGATAAAACATTTGACCAGCAAGCACTGCGCGCGGTGCTTTTAGCAAACCCTTTTGCCCCATTGCCGGAAGGTTTTAATGAAAATTATCTTGGTGTTTTTTTTGAGTTCTCTTTTATTGAGTAAATTATGAAAATACGCTTTAAAGTTATTTGTGTGGTTTTATTATTAGTTTTTGGCAGCTCTTATGCTTTCTGCTCCGATATTTATTTAAAACTTACTTCACATGGAAGTAGAACTGATATTGGTGTCAGCGAATTTATTGGCACAACTTCGCAAGACGGTGCAGGAAAAGAACTCTCTTCAATAATAAGGCGTGATTTACTTCTTTCAAGGTACTTTAACTTAATTGACGGCGGTCCAGTATACACTGGGCAGTTAGAGCAACTTAGCGAGTGGGAGAACATAGGTGTTGATTTGCTAGTTGCAGGCAAAATTACTCAAATCCAAAACAAACAGGTTTTGTATGCGAGTTTAAGTGATACTTTAGGCAAAACAGTAATATGGCAAAGCTCTTATGTTTTTACATCCTCAATGCTTAGAGAATGCGCCCATAACATAAGTGATGAAATTATTTTTCGACTCGTAGGTGAGAGAGGTGTTGCTTCAACAAAAATTGTATTTGCTAACAATTCAACTGGCTCTAAAGAGCTTTACTGCATAGATTATGATGGGCATGGATTAAAACAACTAACATTTGATAGTTCAATTGCTATTTTGCCAAAGTGGTCTGCAGATAAAAGCAAAATTGTATATACAACCTATCGTGATGTAAACCCTGATATTGCCATGCTTACACTTGCAACAATGAATAATGTGATAATATCTAAAAAACAGGGTATAAACACAGCCGCCATATTTTCACCTGATGATCAGAGCATTGCCCTAACGCAAAACGGCAAACACGGTCCAAACCTTTATTTAATCAATTTACAGGGCAAACTCTTAAGGCAGTTAACTTTTGAGGGTAAAATCAACACAAGCCCTACTTTTTCACCAAGCGCAAAAGAGATTGCGTTTATATCTGATAGGAGTGGGTATCCTCAGCTTTATATAATGAATTTAGATGGTGTAAATGTTCGCAAAGTGCCTTTAAACGGCTACTGCGATTCGCCTCGCTGGTCGCCGCGTGGAAATAAAATTGTTTTTTCAATGCTTAGCGGAACAAAAAATTATGAACTTTATGTTTTTGATATGAAAAGTAATGATATAAATAGATTAACTTATGGTACAACTAATGCGGAAAACCCATCATGGTCTGCCGACGGCAGGTTTATTGTGTACTCAGAAAAAGTAAAAAATAAATCTTTATTGTTTATAATATCGCTTGACGGAACTTTTAAAAGATTATTGAGCAATATAAAAGGTAGTTCTGTAACACCGGATTGGTCAAACTAAATGAAAAAAATTTGTTTGTGTTTACTTATTTTTACACTTTGTTTTGTTCTGTCAGCTTCCATGGAAGCTGACAGAACAAAACACAAAAAAAACTCAAAAGAAATTACTCCAATTACAAAAAAAGTAGCAACTTCAGATTTGCCTTTAAATAGGGTAAAGGAATTTGAGATAATCACAAAAACCTTTCCGCTTAATTACATAGTACCGCAAGTTCTTAGTGAAAAACTTAAACTTTCTTTTAGCTCAATAACTGTACTATGCGACAATGATACCAATAGTTTAGTGGTCAGTGCGTTTACCAATCAATTTAATGATATCACAAGTTTTATTGCTATATCAGATTCAAAACTTGAAACTGTGCAAATGAAAGTTTTTATTCTTGAAATGAGCAGGAATTACGAACAAGGTTTAATAAGCTCTACTGCTGATTTGAAAACTATTTTATTAACAAAAAGTGAGTTCTCTAAGCTTTACAACCTTGACATAAATGGTGAGGCCAAAAAGATATACGAATCTGCAAATTTCATTACACCCTATGGTTCAACCGCAACAATTAGTTTTAAGAGTGATTATTCAAAAGATTATTCTGCTGAGCTTTCAATAAACCTTACACCTGTAATTATCTCAACGCAAAGTGCGCAAATTGGCGTAAGTGTAGCTTTAAATGCTTATTGGCAAAGTGCAAGCACGAATACCAAAACGACTGCAATGATGCAATTACAAAGGTCTAGAGAAAACTCAATATTGCTTAACGATGTTATAACAAAAGAAACAAGGGAGCTTGCCTTTTCGCTTCCGTTTATGGCATCTATAAACGAAGTAGGTCAAGTATTCAACAAGGAAAGTGTTTTAAATGCCGGCTCAAGAATTGCGTTAATAATTCAACTATGGGAAATGGATAATGAATAAAAAAGTTTTTGTAGGATTGCTTATAGGTGCAGTACTGCTTTTTTTAACACTTAGGCAAATTGACTTAAAGAGTTCTTTTGAGTTTGTTAAGGCATCAAATTGGCTGCTTTTACTTGTGGGTGCGGTTCTTTATTGTTCCTCTTTTGTTATAAGAAGTTTTAGGTGGAAAATGCTTTTGTCTAAGCTTGTAAATTTGCCTACTAAAAGATGTTTTTCATTTTTAGCAATTGGTTTTTTCGCAAACAACACATTGCCATTTAGAATAGGTGAAATTGTAAGGGCATACATAACAGGCAAAAAAGCTTTAGTTTCAAAAAGCAGTGTGCTTGCTACAATTGTTATTGAACGGATCTTTGACGGAGTGGCGTATGTTTTTTTACTTGCCTTATCAATGCTGATGTTAAACGCTTTGCCAAGCGGCATAAAAAACACACTTATAACTGCCTCAATTATTTTTATTGGAGCATTCGTTTTTCTTATAACATACTCAAAAAACAAGGAACTTGTATTAAAACTACCGGCTATTTTGCCATTTTCGCAAAAATTTAAAGATCGTCTTTTTCATTTAATAAATAATTTTGCTGGTGGGCTTGAAATACTTCACGAAAGAAAAATATTGTTTTTGACATTATTGTTGTCAGTTATAATATGGCTAATTGAAGCAAGTGTTTTCTTTACTGTGGCCTCTGCATTTTCATTGCAGTTAACATATCAACAGTGTCTTTTTGTAATGATAGCAATTGGCTTTGCCGCTATATTGCCAAGCGCGCCCGGGTATGTTGGAACAGTTGAGTTTGTTGGGGTAAGCACACTTGCTATTTTTGGTGTTGAAAAAAACATTGCTTTTGGATATATTTTAACTTTGCACGCAATTCAACTGCTTTGTGTGGCCTTTATGGGAATAACTTCAATAGTAAGAGAAAAATTGACATTTGCCGAGCTTGTAAAAATTCAAAAATAGGTTAAATCTTCTGGGAATAATCCATGTGCAATATTACTAGAGTTGGTATAAATCGCTTAACGGAAAAGAAAACCACGACAAGTTATTATACTCAATTTTAATGTTTAAGGCATACATCAATTAATGAATATTCTATTGCTTCTTAGCGCAAAAAAAATTTATGGTAGTGAACGTTTTGTGTTAACACTTTCAAAACGCCTTATCGCACTTGGGCACAACTGCGCAGTTGTAAATATTTTCAGAGAAGTTAACAATGAGTTTAACAGCACTCTAACAAGTATGGGTATAAAAAACTATGTCTTTGCCTGCAAGTCAATGTATGATAAAAGTGTTATTGCATCACTCAACCGAGTTATAAAAGAAGAAAACTATCAAATTGTTCATGCAAACGGAATAAAACCTGATTTATATGCATTGATCCTAAAACAAAAAACAGGTGTTAAAATACTTGCTACATGCCACAATTGGATAGAAAAATTCAATTTTTTCGAGTTGTTAGATAAATTTGTATTGCATTTTTTTGACCATGTTGCTGCTACATCAAGAAAGGTTAAAAAGATTTTGATAAATCATAAAGTAAACCAAGCCAGAATTACAATAGTAAGTAACGGTGTATCATTTGATGATGTAAAAGAGTTTTCCGATGTTCAAAAGGCTAATACAAGACGGAATTTTGGTATCAAAGATGAGGTACTTTTTTCATTTGTTGGCCGCTTATCACCTGAGAAAGGGATAATAAACCTGATTAATGCTTTTGGAGAAATTTGCCGAATACCAATTAGTGTAAAATTAATTATTGCAGGTGATGGGAAACTAAAGCGAAAGTGCGAAGATTTGGTAAAAACTCTTAACATTGAAAAAAATGTGATATTTATTGGCGATACCAATGATGTCTCACTTGTTTATAATATATCCGATATTTTTGTTTTACCTTCGTATGATGAAGCAAGCCCCTATGCGCTTTTAGAGGCAATGGCGCATGGTAAAGCGGTTGTTACAACGGCTGTTGGTGATGTTCCTGAAATGGTAATAAACAATGTATCTGGTTTAATTGTGCAACCAAATATACAAAGTATTTCTGCAGCTATGAGCATATTAGCCCTTGATAAAACGCTTAGGCAAGTTCTTGGGGAAAATGCAAAATTGGTTGTTATGGAAAAATATTCTGATATTATAATGGCAAATAATTATTTAAAAATTTATAAAGGTTTAATCACTACAAATGCAAGTAACTAAAAACTCAGGAGTAGTTTTATATGTTGTTAACAAACGATAAACTTAGAGTGGTTTATTTGAGGTCAACTTCTATATTCAATGACTCAAGAGCTACAAAAGAAATTAATACTCTAATAGAATATAATTGCAAATTACTTGTTTTAGGTTGGGATAGAGATGGTTTTGGTACAAGCAAACTTAGTTCGTTGTCTGAAAAAAATAATTTCAAAATAGCTTATTTCAAAATAAGAAGTAATTATGGGGATGGATACAAGTCGTTAGGTAAACTCATCCTTTTCCAATTGTGGTTGCTAATTAGAATGTTAAAAAACTTAAATTCGTTTGACATAATCCATTGTTGTGATTTTGAAACAGCATTACCGTCATTTCTTATTTCAAAAATATTTAAAAAGAAATTAATATATGATATTTATGATTATTATATACATTCACGGCCCGTCCCAAAATTTCTTAAGAGATTTATAGAAAATTTAGAAATAGGGATCATAAATAACGCTGATACCGTGATTATTTGTAATGAAAACAGATATGAGCAGATGAGTAAAACAAAACCTAAGAATATAATTGTTATTCATAACACGCCAGAAATCAACTTTGCTAATGATTCAATTTCATTGAATAAACAGAATAATCGATTTAGAATTGTTTATGTTGGATTATTGCAAAATGGCAGATTGTTATCGGAGATTGGAAATTTAATTTCAGTTAATCCTGATATTGAGTTGCATATTGGCGGCTATGGCAAACTTAGTGAATACTTTAAAGAATTGTCAAAAAAACATAACAATATTGTTTTTTATGGAGAAATGGATTATAACAGCGCATTGCTTCTTGAAGCCAAAGCTGATGTTCTTTTCGCGACATACGATCCTGAAATTATTAATCATAAGTATTCTGCTCCGAATAAGTTTTATGAAGCAATGGCTTTTAAAAAACCTATAATAGTTTCCAGGGGAATTGGTATTGATAAAGTTGTTGAAGAAGAAAACATTGGTATAGTAATAGATTATGATGCAAAATCCTTCTTTGCAGCAGTGCAGTATTTAAAAAATAATCCTGGTAAATGTATTGAAATGGGGAAAAATGGGAGATTATTATATGATAAAAAATATAGTTGGGAAATCATGAAAAAAAGACTATTAGGTATATATAAATAGATACCTGAAGTTGGATTATATTTAATAGTGTTGGCGGTTGGAATTTTTGCCTCTATTTATGTTATCATCTCTGAAAATATATTTATTGGCGCATTTTTTAGTGTTTTTGTCAGTTATTTATCCACTTTTATGCGGGGTTCTTAAGACAAAATTAAAACTCGGAAATTAAACTATGAACATTCCTCTAACTGACTTGGTTGAAAATTATCACTCTATAAAAGAAGAAATTGATTGCGCCGTTATGGCTGTATTTGAGAAAACCGATTTTATCCTTGGTAGCGCTGTAACTTCTTTTGAGCAAGAGTTCGCCGCTTATAGCAAAACGAAATATGCTGTTGGCGTGGCAAATGGAACAGATGCCTTGTTGCTTGCGTTGCTTGCATGTAATGTTAAAATAGGTGATGAGGTAATAACAACCCCATTTACATTTATTGCAACAACAGAGGCTATAATTCATTGCGGCGCAAAGCCAGTTTTTGTAGATATAGACCCTAAAACATACAATATTGATGCCAGCAAAATTGAAGGGTCTATAACACCGCGCACAAAAGCTATCCTTCTGGTACATCTTTACGGTATGCCGGCACAGATGGATAAAATAATGGAAATTGCCAAAAAATATAATTTGAAAGTTGTTGAAGATTGCGCTCAGGCATTTAGTGCATCGTGCCAATATAATGGGCAAAAGTTTCAGCCTGTAGGTTCAATGGGCGATGCGGGTTGTTTTAGTTTTTTCCCGGCAAAGAATATGGGCTGTTTTGGTGATGGGGGAATGGTAGCAACAAACAATGGTTCGGTTAAAGAAAAACTAACGATGCTTAGAAATCACGGCAGCAAGGTTCGTTATTTTCATGATATAGACGGTTTTAACTCTCGCTTAGACACGGTGCAGGCCGCAATACTTCGTGTTAAAATGAAATATATAAATCAGTGGACAGCCAAACGCAATGAATGCGCAAAACTTTATGCAACAAAATTAAGCAATTTCGTAATTGTGCCATCTGTTAGTAAAGAAGGCATAACTCATTCATTTAACTATTACACAATTCGTTTTAGCTCAAAAGAACAAAGGGATAAAGTTCAAAATTATCTTACAAAAAATGGCGTTGCTAACCAGATTTATTATCCGCTTGCATTGCACATGCAAAGAGTGTATGCAAACCTTGGGTACAAAAAAGGTGATTATCCGCAGGCAGAAGCAGTTTGTGACACCGTGTTGTCGTTGCCAATATACCCCGAGCTCTCGGAAGATAAAATTAATTACATTTGTAAAAATATCATTGATGCTATTAGGGTAAATAAATGAAGGATTTCATAAATTCATATCCGTTTTTGATATATTTTGTAACCTTCATTATAGCTCTTGTCAGTTCCTCTATACTAACCCCAATATTTCGCTTAGTGGCAATAAAATTAAACATTTTAGATTGCCCACACTCACAGATAAAAACACACAAAAAACCAACGCCTTACCTTGGCGGCCTTGCAATATGGTCTGGATGGGTAATTGCACTGTTCGTAGTGAGGTTGTTTACACATTTTCCTAATGGTACACTAGTAAACCTGCGTGGTATCATTACAGGGTCTCTCATTGTGCTCATTCTTGGCCTAATTGACGATATTGTGCCAAAGGGGATTGGTTTTAAGTGGAAATTTGTTTTTCAGATTACGGCCGCCATAGCGCTTTTGTTTTTTGATATACGCATACACTTTGTTTCGCCATATATAATTGCAGCGGCATTTACGATATTTTGGGTTGTAGCTATAACAAATGCCTTAAATATAATTGACATTATGGACGGCCTATCAAGCGGAGTTGTTTTTATTGCAAGTATGGCATTTTTGCTTATTTCTATGCGCGGCGAGGCAATATATGTAAACTTCTGCGCCGCGGCTCTTGCAGGCGGCACACTTGGTTTTATACCCTATAATTTTTCAAACAAATTTAAGATATTTATGGGTGATACTGGTAGCTTAACATCCGGTTTTATTTTGGCTGCAATAGCAATGGGCACATCTTATACAAAATTAAATGATTTGGCCTTAATTGCACCTTTACTAATTTTGATTATCCCAATTTATGACACAATTTTAGTTTCTTTGATCCGCTGGCAAAAGGGGAAGTCGCCATTTCTTGGCAGTAAAGACCACTTTGCTTTACGTTTAGAAAAAATGGGATTCTTGAGAAGAACTATCATATTTTTAACATATATTATGGCGATTGTTGTTTCAATTGGGGCATATCTGATAACCCGCTCTAACATAAGCAATGCAATTATGTTGCTTTGTGTTTTAGCTTTTATTATTTTTTTAATTACTAACCGGATAAACAAGGTAAAAATTGAATGAGTGATGTTTTAATAATTGGTGGCGGAATTACAGGCCTTGCCTGCGCCAAGTTTTCAAAACTTTCTTACAAACTCTTTGAGCGCGAAGCTACATTAGGTGGGCTTTGCCGTTCTGTTGAAGTTGATGGTTTTACTTTTGACTACTCAGGTCATTTTATTCATTTAAGAAACCTTTATGTAAAAAATTTGCTTTCAAGTATGCTTGGTAGTAACTTTGTGCAAATTAAGAGAAATTCGGCAATCTACACGCATAAATCATGGGTACCATTTCCTTTTCAGGCAAACCTATACTATTTGCCGCAAAACATCAAAGATGAATGTGTAAAAGAGTTCCTACGCAAACCATCACTTAAAAAAACAAAAGAGTTTCCTGATTTATTAAGCTGGTCTGTTGCAACATTCGGTCGCGGTATAACGAAGTATTTTATGCAGCCATACAATGAAAAACTTTGGACAATTAAAGCTAATAAGCTTTCAACACAGTGGGTGGCTCCATTTGTTCCAAACCCAAGCAAAGACGAAATTATTCAAAGCGCATCAACTCCCAGAAACAAAGACTTTGGCTACAATGTTCACTTTAACTACCCCAAAAAAGGTGGATGCCAGTATTTAATAGATTGTTTCTCAAAAAAACTTGAAAATATCGCTACTGGTATAAGTGTAAAAACAGTTGATTTAAAAGCTAAAACCATAACGGACTCAAATGGTAAAGTTCATTCATATAAATATCTTATATCAACACAGCCGCTACCCGAACTTTTAAAGTCAATAAAAGGCAACTATGAGCGAAAAGCAAAAGATTTATCTGGTAAATTAAAATGGAATTCCGTAATGTGCGTAAATATTGGTATCAAAAGAAACAAGCCTAACAAACCCTTTGCTAATGCTCAGCACTGGGTTTACTTTCCTGAAAACAAATATCCATTTTACAGGGTTGGTGTTTATTCAAATGTTACAAAGAATTGCGCTCCCGATGGGTGTGCTGCTATTTATGTAGAGTTGAGCCGTAAACCAAAAACTAAAGTTAATAAACCAAAAATCTTAAAAGAAATTATTGCTGGTCTAATTGATGCTGGTATAACAATGGTATCAGATAAAATTGAAACGCTAAATTTTCTTGATATGCCGTATGCTTATGTAACTTATGATTGGCAAAGGCCGGTGCTTTTGAAAAAAATCAATGAACTGCTTAATAAAAATGGTGTTTATTCAATTGGCAGATATGGCGCTTGGAAGTACTCTTTTGTTGAAGAATCTATTAGCGATGCAAAAGCGCTTATGGAGAGTTTAGAGTAAATGCGTAAAATAAAAGTTTGCCATATAATTACCCAGCTTGAACTTGGCGGTGCGCAGCTGGCAACACTGCATACCGTTAGTAAATTAAATAAAGATATATTTGAGGTTTCTTTAATTAGCGGCATTGGTGGAATTCTTGATGAAACAGCAAAGCAAATCCCCGACATTAAGAATTATTTTGTAAAAGAACTTGTGCGTCAAATTTCGCCACTTAACGACATAATTTGCACTTATAAACTTTGGAGGTTATTGAAATTTATCAAACCAGAAGTTGTGCATACGAATTCATCAAAGGCGGGTATTTTAGGTAGAATTGCGGCAAAGCTGGCCTGCGTGCCCGTAACAATTCATACATTCCACGGTTTTGGTTTTAACGATTACGAAGGGAAACTCAAAAAAACCATATTTCTAATGTCGGAAAAACTCATAGCGCCAATAACTGATAAGTTTATTGCGGTATCAAATGACAATATATCAACAGCTATTGCAAAACATATAGGCAAAAAAGATAAATATGTGTTAATCAGATGCGGTATTAAAACAAGCAGGTATTTTGAAAATAAAGCCGATGTTGAAGCATTAAAGAAATCTTTAAACATACCTGCCAATAAAAGTGTTATTACAACCATCGGGCCGTTTAAACCGCAAAAAAATCTGCTTGATTACATTAGAGTTGCTTCCGAGGTTTTATGGAAAAACGCAAACTGTATTTTTTTAGTTGTTGGTGATGGTAAAGGGCGGTGCGAGTTAGAAATGGAAATAAAAGCCCTCGCTTTAGAAAACAAAGTGTTACTGCTTGGTTGGAGAAAAGACATACCTGATATTCTTGCAATGACCAATATTTTTGTTATGACATCATTATGGGAAGGGTTGCCAAGGACAATTTTAGAAGCAATGTGTTCTTCAAAACCTGTTGTTGCAAATGCTGTTGATGGAGTGCGTGAAATAGTATATGAAGGCGAAACCGGTTTCCAAATTACTCCGCGTGATGTAAGCACAATGGCTGAAAAAATACTTTATCTTCTAAATAACGCTGAAGTTGCTTTAAGGTTTGGACAAAGCGCAAGAAATAAAATGACAAAAGAATTTGATATTGATTATATGGTTATCCAACAAGAACAATTATACAAAGGACTTACCAGTACTCTATAAAAAGGTTTAAAATTGACGCAAATAAAAATATTAATAGTAAATGACGAAAAGAAAATTCGGGTTCAAGGATAGTTGCTACTTTTCTCGCGGCAATTCGTTGGTTGACAAAAAATGCACTTTCGTATAAAATCAGTTTCAAAAAAATATTGGAGCAAAAAATGAAAAATTACAATGTGTCGTTAATTCCGGGAGATGGAATCGGCCCAGAAATTTCAAATATTACAATAAAAGTTGTTGAGGCCACAGGTATAAAAATCAACTGGGAAGTAGTTGAAGCAGGCGCCGATGTTATGGGTAAATACGGCACACCATTGCCAGAATCAACACTAAACTCAATTCGCAAAAACAAAGTTGGCTTAAAAGGGCCAATTACAACACCTATTGGTACTGGTTTCCGCTCTGTTAATGTGGCTATTAGAAAGGAGTTAGACCTTTATTGTTGCCTTCGCCCATGCAAAACATTTAAAGGTTTAAAAACCAGTTTTGAAAATATCAATCTCGTAATCGTTAGAGAAAATACTGAAGATCTTTACGCCGGCGTAGAGTTTCCTGCAGATAGCAAAGAAGCAAAACAAATAACAGCATTAGACCCTAAAAAAATACGCGAACACTCCGCAATATCAATTAAACCAATTTCTGTATTTGGCTCAGAAAGAATAGCACGCTTTGCGTTTGACTACGCCATAAAAAACAATCGCAAAAAAGTAACCGCCGTAACAAAAGCAAATATCATGAAGTTTACAGACGGGCTATTTCTTGAAACTGCGCGCAAAGTTGCAAAAGAATATGAAGGGAAAGTTGAATATGAAGAAAGGTTAATTGACAATATGTGTATGCAGTTAGTTCAAAAGCCACAACTATATGACATGCTTTTACTTCCAAATCTTTATGGTGACATCGCTTCGGACCTTTGCGCCGGGTTAATAGGTGGGCTGGGGCTTGCCCCCGGGGCTAATTTTGGCACTGATTGTGCGGTTTTTGAAGCAGTTCATGGATCTGCACCAAAATATAAAGGTTTAAACAAAGTAAACCCCACGGCGTTAATACTTTCCGCGGCATTAATGCTTAAACACCTCGGCGAGGATATTGCCGCAATAAGTGTTGAAAATGCCGTTGCTGCTATAATTAAAGAAGGCAAAACATTAACTTACGATATTGGTGGTTCAGCTGGAACAAAAGAGTTTGGGAATGCCTTAATTGAAAACGTAAAGAGAAATATGAATGTTTGAACCCGAACTTTGCAATAGGTTTGAGAACAGAGGCGAAATAGACGGAGGCAGTTTTGACGCAAAAACTGCAGCTAATGGTAATTCCATTGGCAAAGATTTTGCGGATAAAAATGTCCCGAATCTTTTGACGAATTCCGAACCCTATTGCAAAATTCGGGTTGAACGCTCTTGCCTAATAGTAAAGCCAGACGGTGTTTGTAAAAATATTTGTGGGCAGATATTTGCCACTTTGCAAAACAACAACCTTAAATTGATTGCGCTTAAAATGCTAAAACCAAGCAAAGAGGTTATTGAACAATTTTACAGCATCCATATCGGTAAGCCATTTTTTGAAAAACTAATTTCTTTTATGCTTAAAGCTCCAATTATTGTTTCTGTTTGGGAAGGTGAAAATGCCGTTGCAAAAATAAGACAACTTATAGGTGCAACAAACTCTGCAGATGCAGCACCCGGAACTTTAAGAGCAAAGTATGGAACGGATAATCGCAGGAATGTAGTTCACGCATCAGATTCTACTGCTTCAGCCGATATAGAAATTAAGCATTTTTTTGCGGATCACGAAATTTTTCATTATTCGCAAGATGCATGGAAAGAGGATTAAACATTGAAAGCACTCGTAATTAACTCCGGCTCATCTTCATTAAAATACACTCTCTTTGATGTAGAAAAAGAACTCCAACTCGCAAACGGTATAATTGAGTGCATTGGCACGCAAGAGGCCACATTTAAGCACCAGTTCGCAAACGAGCAAGATTGCAAAGAACCTTGTAAAGCAAACTCTCACCATGAAGCAATAAAACTTGTTTTAGATAAATTGCTTGATAAAAAATACAACTTAATAAAATCTAAAGATGAAATTTCTGTTATTGGTCACCGCGTGGTACATGGGGGAGAAAAGTTTTCAGATTCTATTTTAATAAACAACTCCGTAATTGACGATATAGACAAGTGTTCAGCACTTGCGCCATTACACAATCCTAAAAACATTGAAGGCATTATTGCATGTGGCAATGTTTTACCAGGTGTTTCTCAAGTTGCTGTTTTTGACACCGCATTTCACCAAAGCATACCTCAATGCGCATACATGTATGGCTTGCCTTACGACTACTATAAAAATTACAAAATTCGCAAATATGGTTTTCATGGCACATCTCATAAGTATGTAGCGCAACGCGCTGCAATTATGCTTAAAAAACCTTTAAATGAGCTAAAAATAATTACCTGCCACCTTGGTAATGGATGCAGCATTAGCGCTATTGAAAACGGCAAATCAGTTGACACTTCAATGGGTTTTACCCCGCTAGAAGGGGTTGTTATGGGCACTCGCTGTGGCGACATTGACCCTGCAATAGTAACACACCTGGTTGAAAATGAGTCAATACCACTTAAAGAAATAAATTCAATTCTTAACAATAAAAGTGGTCTACTCGGTCTCACTGGGTTTACCAATGACATGAGAACAATATTAAAGGGAGCCAATTGCGGTAATGAAAGGGCAAAAATGGCAATAGATGTTTACTGCTACAGAATTAAAAAATACATATCCTCATATCTTGGTGTTTTAAACTCTGCGGATGCTATTGTGTTTACAGCCGGAGTGGGTGAAAATAACCCAATAGTCAGAAGTTTGTGTTGTGAAAAAATGCACAATCTTGGTATTGAACTTGATAATAACGCCAACAATATATTATCACAAAAAGAAAGGGAAGTGTCAGCACCAACATCGAAGGTAAAAGTTCTTGTAATTCCAACTAATGAAGAGCTTATGATAGCTCGTGAAGCTGTTCGCGTATTGACAAATGCATAAGCAAACCTTATAATAGCAAAAATTTGTTCTTTGGATGTGCAACAATGAAAGATATAATTCTCAAAACAGAAAACATAAAAAAACAAGGCACTTTGCATGGCAGCAGTGAAGGCCTTGTTTTTGAAAATGTTGGTGAGCTTGTAAAAGCCCAAAACATTGGGGTTAATTATACAGCTAATTTTATTGATGGTGGCTTTACTATTAATTATGCTATCTCTGGCGTTATCAATGCTGTATGTGCTAGATGTCTTGAAGAGTTTAAGCTTCCAATTAATCTTTCCGATGTTAAGTTTTACCCAGTTGAAACACAAGAAATTAATGTGTCCGAACAGCTGAGGGAAGATATAATTTTATTTATTCCCCAAAACACTCTTTGTAAAAATGATTGCCTTGGCCTTTGTCAGGTTTGCGGAGTGTCAAAAAACAAAGAAAGTTGCACTTGCAGTGACAATAAACCTATTGACACTCGCTGGAGCAAACTAAAAAATCTATTAAAATAATCAAATAATGGAGGAACAGTGCCAAATCCAAAAAAGAAACATTCCCAAAGTAGAAGAGATAGCCGCAGAGCATCAAACTGGACAATTAAAGCTGAAAATTCATCAAAGTGTCCAAACTGTGGTGCCGCAAAACTACCGCATAGAATTTGTAAGGCATGTGGTTTTTACAACGGTGAACTGATAGTTCCTAAAAAAGAAAAGAAAAAAACTGCCGAGCAAAAAAAAGAAAGCGAACAAACAACAGAAGGTAAAAAGTAATGCGTCTTGCCCTTGATGCAATGGGTGGCGACAATGCTCCTTCCGTAACAGTTTCTGGCGCACTTTTGGCTGCTGCGCAAACAAACCACGAGATAATTCTTGTTGGCCAAGAAGCTGTACTTAAGTTAGAGCTTGCACGCCATAAAAAAATACCACCCAATATATCTATAGTAAATGCCGACGAAATAATAACAATGGATGATCATCCTGCCCAAGCCGTACGGCAGAAAAAAAACTCATCTATAGTTGTTGCAGCTTTGCTTGTAGCGGAAAACAAAGCCGATGCATTTTTTACAGCTGGCAACTCTGGTGCGGCAATGGCCGCCGCAATGATTTACCTTGGAAGAATTGAGGGTATAAGCAGGCCAGCTATAACTGCAATTTTACCAACATCTTGCGGGCAAACAGTACTAATTGATGTTGGTGCAAACTCCGACTGCAAGCCAAAACATCTATTAGAGTTCGCACTCATGGGCAGAATTTATACTGAAAAATTATTTGGAATTAAAAACCCGACAATCGGTTTACTTTCAATAGGTGAAGAGGAAACCAAAGGCAATGAACTCACCATTGAAACATACAATACATTAAAAAATTCCGGAATGAATTTTATTGGTAACATTGAGGGGCGAGACATTACAGCAGGTAAAGCCGATGTTGTTGTTTGTGATGGTTTTGTAGGAAATGTGGTTCTCAAATTTGCTGAAGGTATATCAAAAATGCTGCTGACACTAGTAAAGGAAGAGTTAAAATCACACCCTCTTGCATGGATATCTTTACCGTTCATATGGGCAGCATTAAAAGATTTGCGTAAACGCGTTGATTACTCTGAGCATGGTGGGGCGCCTTTACTTGGTGTTAATGGGGCGTGTTTAATTGGCCATGGAAGATCAAATGAAAAAGCTATTAAAAATGCTTTAATTAACGCTGGTCATTATGCTGAGTTAAATGTGCACAAACACATAGCAGAAGAGATTAAAAAATTCACATTGGATGACACGAATGAATAAAATTGGCGTGAAAATACTTGGTACTGGTTCGTTTTTGCCAGAGAAAGTTCTTACGAATTTAGAACTTGAAAAAATTGTTCAAACAAGCGATGAATGGATAACAACGCGCACAGGTATTAAAGAACGCAGAATAGTTGATGATTCTATTGCAACTTCAGACATCGCAATTAAAGCCGCAAAAAAGGCCTTAGAAGAGGCAAATGTTGCCCCGCAAGATTTAGACGCGATAATCGTTGCTACAATAACACCCGATATGTTTTTTCCATCAACTGCGTGTTTTGTTCAAAAAGGACTTGGGGCTACTAAAGCATTTGCATTTGATATGTCTGCGGCATGCACCGGGTTTATTTATGGTCTTGGGGTTGCAAAAGGGCTAATAGAGAGTGGTTCTTATTCAAAGATTTTGCTTATTGGCGCTGAAACACTTTCAAAAATAACAGATTGGCAAGATAGAAATACATGTGTGCTATTAGGTGATGGAGCTGGTGCCATTGTGCTTGGCGCAACCAATCAGGAATCAAATATTCTATCTATATACCTTGGTGCAGATGGCAACTACGAAAACCTCTTAAAACTTCCGGCAGGTGGCTCGCGCAACCCAACATCTCAAAAAACAATAGATGAACGCCTTCATTATATGAAAATGGAAGGGAGAGAAGTTTTTAAAGTAGCTGTAACAAAAATGGCTGAAGCCGCAAAAAAAGCGCTTGAAATAGCAAACTTAACTGCTAATGATATATCGCTTTTAATTCCTCATCAGGCAAATCTGCGAATAGTTGAAGCCATTGCTAAAAGAATGGAGTTCCCACTTGACAAAGTTTTTGTAAATCTGCAAAAATACGGTAATATGTCATCTGCAACCACAATAGTGGCTTTAGATGAGGCAAGAAAAGAAGGCCGTTTAAAACAGGGTGACCTGGTAGAACTTGTAGCATTTGGCGGCGGTTTTACATGGGGTGCCGCGGTACTAAGGGTTTGATAAAATGAAAATTGGTCTTATATTTCCAGGTCAGGGCTCACAATATATTGGAATGGCAAAAGAACTTTCTGAAAATTTTCAGGAAGCAAAAGCTGTATTAGAAGTCGCGAATGCATCGCTTGGCTTTGATATTTCAAAGATAATGTTTGAAGGCCCTGATGATTTGCTAAAACAAACACGCTACACTCAACCAGCGATATTTACTGCAAGCGTTGCCGCATTTTCTGTGTTTGAAAAAAACTTCAACCTTGCCAACCACGAAATTATTGTTGCTGGTCACTCTTTAGGTGAATACTCGGCACTTGCTGCTTCAAAAGTGTTTTCATTAAAAGACGGCTTAAAACTTGTAAAAGCCCGCGGTGAGTTTATTCAAAACGCATCAATAAAAAACCCAGGTGCAATGGCGGCAATAATGGGTCTTGAAAAGAATAAAGTGTTGGAAATTTGCAAAAACTCATCTTCTTTTGGAGTTTGTGAAGCCGTAAATTTTAACTGCCCTGGTCAAATTGTTATTGCTGGTTCCAAAGATGCAATTGAAAATGCTGTTAACCTGGCTTCCAGCTCTGGTGCTATGAAAGCTGTAGTTTTAAATGTATCCGGGCCGTTTCATAGTGTGCTTATGTCTGAGGCTGCAGAAAATATGAAAGCCGAACTTGGTAATTATAACCTTTCTAACCCGTTATTTCCGGTTGTAACAAATTGCGATGCGCAACTTACAACTACAGCACAAAACATTAAAGAAAAGTTGGTTCTGCAAATAAACCATCCCGTTCTTTGGGAAGATTCAATCTCTCTAATGATATCAGCAGGAGTAAATGTGTTTGTTGAACTTGGCCCGCAAAGGATTTTGTCGGGTTTGGTTAAACGCATATCAAAAGCAGTAAAACTGCTTAATGTTGAAGACCTTAAAACTTTAAATAAAACAATTGAAGAACTGCAAAAATTAAATTAATTGGAGTAAGCAAGTATGAAACTTAAAGGTCAGGTAGCAATAGTTACGGGTTCAGCGCAAGGTATTGGCCGCTCTGTTGCGGAAGCATTGGCAGCAGAAGGTTGCTCTGTCGTAATTTCAGACATAAACGATGCACTTGCTTTGCAAACGGCCAATGAAATTAAAGAACAGTTCAAAGTTGAAACACTCGCAATTGCGGCGAATGTGGCGGTGCTTGAACAGTGCGAAAACCTTATACAAAAATCTATTGACAAATTTTCCAAAATAAATATACTAATCAACAATGCCGGCATAACCAGAGACAACCTAATATTGCGCATGAGCGAACAGGAGTGGGACTCTGTAATTGCGGTAAACCTAAAAGGCGTTTTTAACTGTATAAAAGCGGTAAGTCGTGTAATGCTCAAAGCCCGCGGCGGTAAAATCGTTAACATTGCCTCAGTTGTCGGACAGATGGGCAATGCTGGACAGGCGAATTACTCTGCTTCAAAAGGAGGGGTAATAGCTCTAACAAAAACTTGTGCAAGAGAATTTTCTTCAAGAAATATAAATGTAAATGCGGTTGCTCCGGGGTTTATCAAAACTGCAATGACCAATGCCTTAAGTGAAGAAGCCAAAAAGAAACTTGCAGACCAAATACCGCTTGGCCGCTTAGGCGAAGCACGAGATATAGCAAAAGCAGTTGTTTTTTTATGCACTGAAGATTCATCTTATATAACCGGACAAGTCATCGCCGTTAACGGCGGTATGTACCTATAATAAACAAAAACCAAAAGGAGGGCGTACAGATGTCAGCAGAAATAGAAGCAAAGGTAAAAGAAATCATTCAGGAACAGCTTGGCGTTGACCCGGCAGAAATTACAATAGGTGCTTCTTTTGTAAATGACCTTGGAGCAGATTCACTTGACACGGTTGAGTTGGTCATGGCTTTTGAAGAAGAGTTTGGTTTGGAAATTCCAGACGAGGAAGCGGAAAAAATTCAATCGGTTGGTCAGGCAGTAGATTACATAAAAGCACACAAAAAATAATTTATTTAACTTAAAACAATTAACCAACTCGCGATTGTTAATTACAGTTGCGAGCTGGTTGTTGTTTCGGTTTTTATTTACAGAGGTGAAAAGGCAATGAATAAACGCGTAGTCATAACCGGCATAGGTGTGTTTTCGCCTATTGGCATAGGTTTTGAAACTTATTCTAACTCTCTTAAAATTGGGAAATCCGGTGCGGGGTTGCTAACTCGTTTTGACACAACCAATTACCCTACAAAAATTGCGGCGCAAGTAAATGATTTTGTTCCGGAAAATTTTCTTGACAGAAAGAAAGCCAGAAGAATGGCGCGTTTTACCCAGCTTGGAGTTGCAGCCGCAATAGCCGCTGTAAATGATTCAAAACTTGATCTTTCAAAAGAAGACCTATCTCGTATTGGCGTAGTTACTGGCACTGGTATTGGCGGTTTGGATGTAATTGAAGAAGAAAATAAGACGCTTTTAGAAAAAGGCCCTCGCCGTGTAAGCCCATTTCTAATTCCAATGATAATAACAAATATGCTCTCAGGTGAAGTTGCAATTCATTTTGGTTTTACAGGTCCAAACTATGCTATTTCAAGCGCTTGTGCTTCCTCAAATCATGCGATTGGGGACGCATTGCGTTTACTGCGTTATGGTGATGCCGATGTAATGGTATCCGGTGGTTCTGAGGCCGCTTTAACACCTCTTGGCCTTGCCGGTTTTTGCAACATTAAAGCTCTCTCTGAGCGTAATGATGAACCTCAAAAGGCATCTCGGCCTTTTGATAAAAACAGAGATGGTTTTTTAATGGGTGAGGGTGCCGGTATAGTTGTACTTGAAACACTTGAACATGCAAAAAAGCGTGGAGCACACATATATGGTGAGCTTGCCGGATATGGTGCTTCAGACGATGCTTATCACATGACGGCTCCAAACCCCACCGGTGATGCGGCGGTTCAAGCAATTAAAACTGCAATTAACGATGCTGGTGTAAGCATTAACGATATTGACTATATTAATGCCCACGGCACATCTACTGAATATAACGACAAAACAGAAACACTTGCAATTAAAAAAGTTTTTGGCGAAAGAGCAAGAAGTATTCCAATATCGTCAACTAAGTCAATGACAGGTCATTTACTTGGTGCGGCAGGCGCAGTAGAATTAATAGCGATACTCGCATGCATGAAAGGTGGTTTTATTCATCCTACAATAAACTACGAAACACCAGACCCCGAGTGCGACCTTGACTATGTGCCAAATATTGCCAGAGACATAAAAATAAATTGTGCACTTTCCAACTCTCTTGGGTTTGGCGGGCATAACGCGGCAATTGTAATTAAAAGATATGTTGAATAATTTCTCTAAGCTTGAAAAAACCATAAGTTATAAGTTTAAAAGTAAAAAGCTCCTTGAAAAATCACTTACACATAAGTCCTATGCCTCAGAGAATAACTCTGATGAGTTTAATGAACGGCTTGAATTCCTTGGCGATAGTATTCTTGGTGCTTGTGTGGCAGAATTTCTTTACAATAAATTCCCGAACGAAGCAGAAGGTCGCCTCTCTCAACTAAAGTCGTATATTGTTTCAGGGCAAGGTCTTACCCGCTGGGCAAAAGCCATTAACTTAGAAATTTATTTATTGCTTGGCACTGCTGAAGATGCAAATGGCGGTAGAAAAAGAGATAGCATACTCTCAGATGCCTTTGAGGCACTTGTTGCCGCAATTTACATTGATTCTGGTTTTACTCAAGCGAAAAAGTTTATTCATGGTTTTTTAAATAAGCAAAAACGCCTTGTCGTGCGTGACTCAAAAAGCAAACTCCAAGAGCACACACAATCACACCACCAAACACTACCGCGATACGCTGTTTTAAATGAATCAGGCAGTGATCACGAAAAAATTTTTGAGGTTGGCGTTTATATTAAAGAAACTTTAGTGGCAAAGGGTTCTGGTCGTTCAAAAAAAGAAGCAGAACAATCCGCCGCGCGTTTTGCTTTGCGTGCAATAAATAAAATCAAAAACAGTGTTGCGAAAAAATAATGGAGGATGTAAATGGATTATTTTTTATCTGATGAACAAAAGATGATTGTTGATTTGGCGAGAAAAATTGCAATAGAGAAAATAAAACCTGTTAGAGAACACTACGATGAAACCGAAGAGTTTCCATGGCCAATTATGAAAGAACTTGCGCAAGCAGATCTTTGCGGCGTTTACATTCCTGCAGAGTACGGCGGTTTTGGCGGCGGGGTACTTGACCTTGTTCTTGTAGTTGAGGAACTTTGCAAAATTGACGGTGGTATAGCTCTTGGCCTTGCCGCAACAGCTCTTGGCACATTTCCAATACTTCTCAACGGTAACGAAGCACAAAAGAAAAAATATCTTCCAGATATTGCCTCAGGTAAAAAACTTGCGGCATTTGGTTTAACTGAGCCGGAAGCTGGCTCCGATGCAACTGCAATGAGAACAACAGCAAAGTTAGAAGGCGATTTCTATGTTCTTAACGGTACAAAGTGTTTTATTACTAATGCTGGCGATGCCGAAACATATACTGTGTTTGCAAAAACAAATCCAGCAAGAGGTGCCCGTGGCATATCTTGTTTTATAATTGAAAAAGGCACTCCAGGTTTTGAGTTTGGTAAAAAAGAAAAAAAGATGGGTATTCGCGCATCTTCAACCAGAGAATTGATTTTCAATAATTGTATGGTTCCAAAGGAAAATTTACTAGGCAAAGAAGGGCACGGCCTTATAATTGCTCAGTCAACGCTTGACTCGTCACGCCCGGGTGTTGCGGCACAGGCACTTGGAATTGCGGCTGGCGCGCTTGACGAAGCGGTTGCATACTCAAGAACAAGAGTACAGTTTGGTCAGCCAATCTGCTCGTTTCAAGCGATTTCACATATGATGGCTGATATGGCAACAAAAGTTGAAGCTGCAAGAGCGCTAATATATGCAACAGCAAGAATGATGGATTCAGATAGAACGAAAAGAACAACAAAAGAATCGGCAATGTCAAAGCTGTATGCTTCTGAAGTTGCAATGGAAGTTACAACGCAAGCAGTACAGATTTTCGGCGGTTATGGATATAGCCGCGAATATCCTGTAGAAAAAATGATGCGCGATGCGAAAATTACACAAATTTACGAAGGCACAAGCCAAATTCAACGCAATGAAATAGCACTGTCGTTAATAAAAGAAAGCGCTGCAAAGAAATAAGTACTAAGTTTTTGTACAGTCAAAAGGAGCATTTACAAAATGCATTTTATTGTTTGCATTAAGCAAGTTCCAAACACAACTAATGTTCAATTAGACCCAACAACCAATACATTAAAAAGAGAGGGTGTTGAGTCGATAATTAATCCTTTTGATGAGTACGCTATAGAAGAAGCTGTGCGCCTTAAAGAACGCACAGGCGGCAAAACAACTGTAATTACCATGGGGCCACCTCAAGCGGAAAATATATTAAGGGAAGCTCTTGCGCGCGGAATTGATAATGCAATTCTTGTATCCGACAGGGCATTTGCTGGCGCGGACACTTGGGCAACTGCTTACACACTTGCCACGGCCATAAAAAAAATTGGAGATTATTCTCTTATTTTAACAGGCAAGCAGGCAACCGATGGCGACACAGCTCAAGTTGGACCTGGTGTAGCTGAAATGTTAGATATACCTCATGTTGCCTATGTTAGAAAAATTGAAGAAATAACAACAAACACAATTCGTGTTGAACGAATGATGGAGGATGGATACGACATTATTGAAATGCCACTTCCTTCTTTAATATCAGTTGTAAAAGAAATAAACAAGCCACGCTTACCCTCATTAAAAGGTATGATGGCATCAAAAAAAGCCATAATTACAAAGTGGACAGCTCAGGATATTGGAGCGGATACATCTAAAATAGGGCTCACTGGTTCACCAACTCAAGTTATGAAGGTTTTTACACCAGTCGCAAGAGGTGGCGGGGAAAAACTTGAGGGTTCGCCAGAAGAAATTGCCCAAAAATTGATTGGTAAATTAAAAGGATTGATTTAAATGCCAAACCAAATTAATATTATACCTGAAAAATGTATAGGCTGTGGTCTGTGTTTTAAAGATTGCCTATTTGGCGCGATATCTATGGCAGAACGCCTAGAACACCCTAACAAATTCAAACTTGCGATTATTGATTTAAATAAGTGCACATTCTGCGGAGCATGTGTACAGGCATGTAAAAAATTTAATGCGGTTCACCTTATAAAAGAAGCGTCAATACATCTTGATAAAGACATTTCGCACTACAAAGGTGTATGGGTCTACGCGGAACAACGCCATGGGGAAGTATCTTCGGTGGTTTTTGAGCTTCTTTCAAAAGGCAGGGAGTTAGCCGACAAATTACAGGTGCCCTTAAGTGCAATTTTAATAGGTTATAAAATTGAAAACAAAGCACCGGAACTTATTGCTTATGGTGCCGATAAAGTTTTTGTTTTTGACGACCCAATTCTCTTTGAATTTCAAGACGACCCATACAGTGATGTTCTTGCTCATTTTATAGAGCAAAAAAAACCAGAAATAGTGTTGATGGGTGCAACAAATATAGGCAGGTCTTTTGCTTCGCGTGTTGCGGCAGATATTTATACAGGTTTAACCGCCGACTGTACCGCTTTAGACATTGACCCGCAAACACGCAACTTGCAGCAAACGCGGCCAGCATTTGGTGGCAACATTATGGCAACAATTCTTTGTCCAAGGTTTCGCCCGCAAATGGCAACTGTTCGTCACAAAGTTTTTAAACCTCTAACACCGGATTCAAACAGACGCGGCGAAATAATTAAAGAAACAATTGATGCTTCAAAAATAATCAACAGAACAAAGTTCGTAAATTACATAAAAGATCTCTCCGCAAAAATAAACATATCCGATGCGGATGTTATATGTTCCGGTGGAAGAGGCCTTGGGAAACCCGAAGGCTTTAAACTTATTGAGGAGCTTGCGGAATGTCTTGGCGGAGCAGTTGGCGCATCAAGAGCGGCGGTAGATGCTGAATGGATACCTTACTCTCATCAAGTTGGACAGACTGGAAGAACAGTGGGCCCTAAAATTTATATCGCATGCGGAATTTCGGGTCAAATTCAACATCTTGTTGGTATGTCCTCATCCGACACAATAATTGCCATCAACAAAGATGCAAGTGCCCCTATAATGAAGGTTGCCAATTACGCAATTGAAGGTGACCTTTACGAGATTATACCGCAGATAATAAAAGAAGTTAAAAAACTGCGCGGGCTAAACTAAGTTTAATTGTCTAAATTTTATCACACCTGTTTGTTTAACTATCGTAAAAAACTAAATTTTCATCTAAAATCATAGTTAACAGAATTAGCCGTCATACCGGCGCAAGCCGGTATCCAGGAAACAGAATCAATGAAGAGCTGGATTGCGGTTTTCACCGCAATGACATCAAAGACATTTTCAAATCTAAAAATGACTAATCTACGAAATATGCTGCCCAAATTGGACGTATGTAATCCAAAATAACAGATAGAATGAAGTGTTTACAGTTTTAAATTTTACTTATCCTCAAATGACACCACGCTAAAAGTATATAGTTCCGTGCTTTCGTCTTTCCATGCGTCGCTTTCAAGCCCTGCTTTTTGGGAGCAAAGCTCACTTAAAAAATCTTCCTTATTTGGTAACTCTTTCCATACCTGAGGTAAAAATAGGCCACTTCTATTTTCTTTTTTTACCATAACACCATCTATATTTCGCCTTATCTTTTCTGCACTTTTTACTCTGGCAAGTGGTGAAAGCACAGAAATTTCAATTTTAATGTCATTTAACTCTTCTAAACCAACTTCATTGAAACGAGTGTCCTCAATTGCAGCAGCTACAGCCATTTGCGCAACAGCTTTATATAACGGTTTATATGCCGCCGTTGTGCCAATGCATCCTCGCAAGTTGTTGTTTTTCATAAGCGTAACAAAAACCGCTGCATTGGTATTTAACTGCACATCATTTGTTTTCATGTTTTTCTTTAAACCACCTTTTAAAAATGATTCTATGCTCTCTCTTGCAACTTTAAGCAAAAAATCTTTGCTTTCCTGTGATATCATAAATTCTTCCATAAATTTACCTCTTTTAACTTAACGATTCTTGCCTTTCGGTTAATTAAATTTATATTAAATTGCAGCAAATTGTCAAAAATTATAAAATGAAACTATCAAAATGAACACAACTATAAACAATTTACCTAAAAGTGCCATTCCATACTACTTATTAAAGAACTACTCAAAAAAACAAAACATTTTGATTGTAGTCGATGAAGAGGAAATAACAGAATATGCATCGGATGCTTCTGCCATATCCGAAGTTTTCTTTAATTCAAGCATAAATGTTTTAACATTCCCATCAAAATCACACTTACAACGAGTTCTTGCATTGTCCAAATTATTAACTATTAAGTATAACTACATTGTAACATCACCGCAAGCACTTACGCAAAAAACATTTGATATTAACACTCTTAAAAAAACTACTTTAAATTTATCAAACGCTCAGCACTTTCAATACAACAACCTTGCAAATTTGGCAACCACCCTTGGTTATGAGCGAACTTCATTCGTTGAACAAGAAGGACAATTTTCTAAAAGAGGCGAAGTTTTTGATATTTGGCCAGCTGGCTTAGGCGCACCTGTACGAATTGTTTTTTATTACGACTCAATAGAGTCGTTAAGAAACTTTGACCCTGTCACACAACTTTCCGAAGGTTTTTTAAATAACTTAGCAATTCTCCCTGCAGTTGAAGAGTCGCAAACAACACTGCAGAGGCTTTTAACTGATTCCCTTATAATGCTATTTACTAAATCCGATTTTTACAACAGCAGTTTCAGTGGTTTTGAAAATATTATTTTAAACCAGTCCACACAAAAGACAATAGATGCGAATTTTTTTAAGTTTGCTCGTTGGGCAGGTAATATTGATGGCTTTTCAAAAGAGCTTTCCGACTTCTTGGCAAAAGGTTTTAATACTCACATTTTTTGTTCAAACAACGGAGAACTTGAACGCATTGAAGAAATTGTGTTTACTCATAAGCTTCCAAAAAATAAAATTAAATTCCACCTTTCTGCTTTAGAAGAGAGCTTTTATTCAAACTCACAAAAAATAGCCGTAATAACATCTAAAGAAGTACTTTACAGGCGCAACCCAACAAACTTTCCAAAGTTTAAAAGCGGAAGGCGCCTTGAGGGGTTATGGGAAATTGTGCAGGGTGACTTTGTTGTTCACGAAAAATACGGCATAGGTAGATATCTTGGTTTAAAAAAAATTGAGCGTGCTGAGCAGATTAAGGAGTATCTTGCCATAGAATATCGTCACAAAGATAAACTATATGTACCCTTAGAAGATTTTAACTCGGTACAAAAATATATTGGTTTAGAAGGTTTTAGGCCAAAGCTACACTCGCTTGATACAGTTGCATGGGAACGCGCAAAGCTTAAGGCAAAAGAATCGGCGAAAGAGATTGCCGATGAGCTTTTAAAGCTTTACGCTCAAAGACGCTCGGAAATGCGCCAACCTTACCCGGCGCAAACAATTTGGGAAAGCGAGCTTGCCGACTCTTTTGCTTATGAAGAAACACCTGACCAGAATAAAGCAATTTCTGAAGTTTTTGAAGATTTAGAAAAACCCTATCCAATGGAACGTCTCATTTGCGGTGATGTTGGTTTTGGCAAAACAGAAGTGGCAATACGAGCGGCCTTTAAAGTCGCCACAAATTCAAAACAGGTTGCCATACTTGTGCCAACAACAGTTCTTGCGGAACAACACTACAACACAATAACAAACCGTCTTGCCTCTTTTCCTCTAAGAGTTGCAATCTTAAGCCGCTTTCAAAGCAAAAAAGATCAAAAAATAACCCTTCAGGCGATATCTAATGGAAGTGTGGATATTGTTGTTGGAACTCATCGCCTACTGCAAAAGGATATAGTTTTTAAAGATCTCGGATTGCTTATAATTGACGAAGAACATCGTTTTGGCGTAAAGCAAAAAGAAAAAATAAAGCAAATGAAAAAAAATGCCGACATATTGCTGTTATCCGCGACACCAATTCCAAGAACAATCTCAATGTCACTATCAAACTTAAAAAATTTATCTGTAATTGAAACTCCTCCTTTTGGGCGTTTGCCAATAGAAACCCATATAGGCCACTTTGATACAGAAATTGTAAAAAAAATAATCGAGGCTGAACTTTCAAGAGGGGGGCAGGTTTATTACCTGCATAACCAAATTCACTCAATGATTTCCAAGGCCAATCAGATTAAATCAATAGTTCCTTACGCAAAAACCGCTGTTATCCACGGGCAGCTTAATCCAACACAAATAGAAAAAACAATGTGGGACTTTCTGCATAGGAAAACAGATATTCTAATAGCCACAACAATCATTGAATCTGGTTTAGATATACCGAGTGTAAATACAATGATAATTGAAGATGCTGAAAACTTTGGTTTAGCTCAACTATACCAGTTGCGTGGGAGAATTGGACGGGAAAAACAAAAGGCCTATTGCTATTTATTCCATTCACCTGGCAAATTAAGTGAAGATGCGCAAAAGCGTTTAACTGCCCTTAAGGAGTTTACTGAGCTCGGTTCTGGCTTTCGCCTTGCTTTACGCGACCTTGAAATTAGGGGAGCTGGAAGTATTCTTGGAGCCCAACAACATGGTTTTGCAAAAGAAGTTGGTTTTGAACTATTTTCTCGCCTCTTAGAAGAGGCTAGCGGTAAAATAAAACCAAGCTTTCAAAAAATAGATGAAAGAACAGAAATAGACCTCAAAATAGCCGCATATATACCACCGCAATATATTGAACAAGAAGATATTCGTATAATTTTTTACAGAAAGCTTGCTTCAGCTACTAAAATTGATGATTTTACTGCTATTGCTATTGAGCTTAAAGATCGCTTTGGAAATTTACCAATTGAGCTTGAAAACCTTTTTGAAATAACAAAACTAAGATTATTAGCGCAAACATCTGGGATCAGTGCGATAGCGGAAGATGAAAACTATCTAAATATTTATTTTAAACCTGAAGTGCAATTTCCGGCAGAAAAGCTTAAAACATTAATTAAACATTATTATCATATACTTGAATTTGCACGAAACAAGGCGCAACTTTTAAGGTTTAAAAAAACCAACAGCGCTGAGCCACAGAAAATGTTAATTAGTCAGCTTAGTGTTTTCTTGTCAAATATAAACAAATATGCTACCATGCCTAGGGTTAAATTTGACCGGTGAGAACTATGCTTCGGTCAAATTCCAGATCCTGTTACAAAATGCGGGATTAAACGGAGAAACAATGAAAAAAGCAATTATTTTCTCAACTCTTATTTTTGGTGTAGTATTTTCTGGTTGTTTTAAGAAAGAAGTGATTGTGGCGGAAGTTGGTTCGGAAAAGATTTCCATGGAAATGGTTAAAGAACGCCTAAACGAAACATCACCATTTTACAGGAATTTTTTCACATCAGATGCTGGCAAAAAACAGTTTTTAGACCTTCTAATTCGCGAAAAAATTATTGTAGAGGCATCAAAAAAAGCTGGTGTGGAGGCAACTAAGGAATTTAAAACTTCCATGGATGAATTCAACAAAGAAAGTGCAAAAAAAGCAAAAGAGTTTAGGGATAATATGCGCATTGAACTTTTTGTAAAAGAACTACAAAAAGGTGTATTGCAAGTAACTGAAAAAGATATAAATGACTATTACATTACAAACAAGGCAGAATTTGAAAAGCCACTTGAAGTAATGGCAAAACACATACTTCTGCCATCAAAAGAGTTAGCAGAAAAAGCAATGCGGCGCATTAAATCAGGTGAAAGCTTTGCTAAGGTTGCCTCTGAAATGTCTATAGATCCTGTTTCTGCAAATAAAGGCGGACAAATTGGACCTTTTAAACGCGGAGACCTCTTGCCGGAATTTGAAAAAGCATTATTTCCTCTTAAAGTGGGGCAAATTGCAGAAATAGTTCAAACGCAATTCGGGTTTCATATAATAATGAAATCATCGCAAAAAGTTGCATCTTCCATTCCTTATCAACAAGCAAAAGAACTTATTAAGCGTTCCTTAGAGAAAAACAAGTTTGATCTTTGGTTAGATGCAACAAAGAAAAAGCTTGGCATAAAAATTGACTATGACTCTCTTGCGAAAGTTGCAGTAGACAACGCGTCATTTTCAGAAAATAAAGCTAACACTCAAAGCGCAGAGTAAAATATTAAGAAGTGAAAAATACTAAGTCCCGCTAAAGGTGGGATGTCCGCCTCACTCGTATGAGTGGGCGAGACCTCGCCCAAGGGGCGGGCGATATAGGAGATTATAATGAAAAATGTTGTGTTTTTATTTGTTTTATTTCTTGCATCTGTTAGCATTTGTAGCGCAAAAGTTGTCGATAAAGCAATAGCCGTAGTAAATGGCGAAGCTATTATGCAAAGTGAGTTTGAGAAAAACGCACAACCAATGATAGAACAGTACGCAAAAAGTGCGCCACCTGCCGAGCAATCACCAGCAAAAATTGAAGAGTTTAAAAGTAAATTATTGGATCAAATGATCGACGAAAAACTTCTAAAACAACAAGCTACAAAGGCAAAAATAAAAGTAACCAAAAGAGATATAGCAAACGGTTTAGATACAGTAAAGAAACGCTTTGCAACTGAAGCAGAGTATCAGTCAGAGCTAAAAAACAATGGTCTAACAAATACTCAGTTTGAAAAACGCATTGAAGAACAACTAATGGTTATGAAGTTAATTGAAAATGAAGTAAAAGCAAATATACCAAAACCAAGCGATCTGGAAGCAAAAGCTCTATATGATAAAGTTCAATTAAATCTTGCAGAAGCAAACAAAGCGCCATCTGGCGATGCAAATTATGATGCGTTAGTAAATGTTTTCGCTCGCCTCTCGTCTGAGCAGGTAAGAGCTCGCCATATTTTAATAAAGGTTGACAAAAACGCATCCACATCAATGAAAACTGACGCTTTAAATAAAGCAAAAAAAATAAGAAAAGAAGCATTGCTTAAAGATGCTGATTTTTCTGTATTAGCCGAAAAATACTCCGATGACACGGGCTCAAAGCAGCGTGGCGGAGACCTTGGTTATTTTGCTAAGGGCGATATGGTTCCTGAGTTTGAAAAAGCAGCATTTTCTCAAAATGTCGGTACTGTCTCAGAACCAATACTTACAAGCTTTGGCTATCACATAATCAAAGTTGATGAAAAAAAAGCAAGCAAAAAAATGTCATTTGAAGAAACGAAAAATGATCTTTTAGATTATATTTATCGTTCAAATGCTGAAAAAAAATACGAAACTTGGCTTGAAAACCTACGCTCAAAAGCAAGCATCAAGAAAAATTAAATAAATTAATTTTACCTAAAAACGACTTTCAACCTGGACTTTGCAATAGGTTTGAGAACCGAAGCGAAAGAGATGGAGGCAGTTTTGACGCAAAAGTTGCAGGTAATGGTAATTCCATTAGCAAGGCTTTTGCGGAAAAAAGTGCCCCATATCTTTTGACGAATTCCAAATCCTATTGCAAAATCCGGGTTTAGCGGCGGCGTTTGATATTATCAGATGTCGCCGCTTTATTTATTATTATGTCACAAACACAAACTATTCAATTAAAACTATTTGGTACTGTGCAGGGCATTGGTTTTAGGCCTACTCTTTACCGTATTGCAAAAACTCAAAAACTTTTAGGGCAAATTAGCAACACATCATCCTCTGTTTTATGCATATTAACAGGCAAAAAGGCACGCATTGACGCTTTTTTAAAGCTTTTACCAACTCGCCTACCAACCTTAGCCAAACTTGAAAAAGTGGCACTTAAATATATTAGATACCGCAAGTTTGATCTCTTAACAATTTTAAAAAGTACATCTGATAATAAATCAAGTGTAGACATTCCGCCAGATATAGCAGTTTGTAAAAACTGTATAACGGAAATGTCAACGCCAAGTGACCGTCGCTACAATTATCCTTTTATAAGCTGTGTCGATTGTGGACCAAGGTTCAGCATAATAAAAGCGGTACCATATGATAGAAAAAACACAACAATGTCTAAGTTTCAATTATGTAAAGAATGCTCTGCAGAGTACACAAACCAGTCAAACCGTAGGTTCCACGCACAGCCAAATGCCTGCGAGCTATGCGGGCCATCTCTTCTGCTAACAACAAATAAGGCAAAAGTTATTGCAAAACAAACAAATGCCATTAAGCGCTCAATAGATGAATTATTAAATGGCAAAATATTAGCTATAAAAAGTATTGGTGGTTATCACCTTGCTTGTAATGCATTCAACAAAAAAACTGTGGCTTTATTAAGGAAACACAAAAATCGCGAGCAAAAACCTCTTGCTCTAATGGTAAAAAACATTGAAATTGCAAAAAAATACTGTTTAATAACGCCCCTTGAAAAAAACTTACTTAACTCACATCAAGCACCAATTGTATTATGCAAAAAAAGGAAATCCACAAAACTTACCACAAAACACCTTGCCAATAACAATCACTCACTTGGGATTATGTTGCCAAATGCGCCATTGCACCATTTGCTATTTACTGATAACAAATTAAATGCTTTGGTTATGACATCTGGCAACAAAAGCGATGAACCAATTTGCATTGACGATAGCGCTTATAAAGAAATCAACAATATCGCAGATTTCTTTTTAACAAACAATAGGCCAATACATAACCGATTAGATGATTCAATAGTATTTCATAACCCACTGTCAAATAAAAAAGCTTTTGTAAGAAAAAGTCGGGGTTACACGCCAGAACCTATTAAAATATTTAATAAGCAATCATACGGCAGTATTTTAGCGCTTGGCGCGGAGTTAAAAAATTCCATTTGCATAACAAGAGGTAATAAAGCATACGTCTCACAATACCTTGGTGACATGAATAACTTAGAGGCAATAAATTTCCAAAAAGAAGCTATCAATAAGTTTTCAAAATTTCTTACTGTTTCACCGTCTATTGTAGCTTGTGACCTTCACCCAAACTACATAACAACACACTTGGCAGATGAAATTACAATGAGAAACCCCAAAGTTACAAAAGTATCAATACAGCATCACCATGCACACATTGCTTCTGTTATGGCAGAAAACAGACTAAAAAAACCATTAATTGGCTTTGCATTTGACGGTACTGGATATGGGCAAGACGGTGCAATTTGGGGTGGGGAATGCTTTTATTTTGACGGTAAAAAGTTTTTACGCAAGGCACATTTTGATTATTTTGACCTTCCAAGTGGTGATGACGCATCAAAAAATATATGGAAAGTTGGTCTTTCACTTTTGCATAAAGCTGGTGTCAAAGATATTCCAAAACACTTAAAGGCTTTCCCATACAAAACCATCCTTGAAATGATTGAAAAAGGACAATGTCAAAAATCATCTAGCGTTGGCAGAATATTTGATGCTGTAGCGGCAATAACTGGTCTTCAATTAACATCCTCCTATGAGGCGCACTCAGCAATGGCACTTGAGGCCATTGCGTTAGACATAAAGCCACAAAAAGGTTATAATTTTATATTCAAGAAAAATGACGATAAAATTTTAATTAACATTGATCAATCAATAAGAGAAATTATCAAAGATTTTTTTAATAAAACTCCAACAAGCATAATTAGTGCAAAGTTCCATTTAATGATTGCGCAAATTGTTGTTGATGTGTTTAAAAAGCTTAGTATTGAACTTGAAACAAAAACCGTTATTTTTAGTGGCGGAGTGTTTCAGAACAAAGTTCTTTTAGAATTACTTAAAACTAAACTTGAACCTTTGGGTGCAAATTACTACACAAATGAATTTGTGCCAACAAATGATGGCGGCATATCGTTAGGCCAAGCTTGGCTTGCAGGGAATTTTAAATAACAAAAACAGATAAGAATTGTCTGTCATCCCGTCAGCCCGAGGCTGACCCGCCTTGGGCGGGGAGATAATATATGTGTTTGGCTATACCAGCAAAAATTTTAAATATAACAGGGCTCAGTGCGGATGCAAATTTTGGCGGCGCAAAGCGCAAAATTCGCTTAGATCTATTGCCCTCTGCTAAAGTTAACGATTATGTTTTAATACATGCCGGTTTTGCAATCTCAAAAATATCACAAGAAGAAGCCCAAACAACTGAAAGTATATTAAAAGAAATGATAGATAATGAAACCAACTAACCTCAAAACAAAAAATCTAATTCTTCGTTCATTAAACATATCCGATGCCAAGGATATGTTTGCTTATGCATCAAATCCAATCGTTAGCAAGTACACCCTATGGAACCCGCATACTTCTATTGAACAGAGTATCGATTTTATTAATTTAATGTTAAATAACTCGCATGATAATGAATGCATCTGGGCTATAGAGTACGACAAAAAACTTATCGGCACAGCTGGATTTTTTGATATAAACACGCATAATAAAAGCGCCGAAACTAATTATGCTTTGTCTAATGATTTTAGAGGAAAGGGGCTAATGGTTGAAACATTAAATGAACTTTTCAGTTTTGCTTTTAATAAACTCACTCTTGTCAGAATTACGGCAAAATGCATGCAGGAAAATAGCGCATCTGAAAGAGTGATGGTGAAACTTGGTATGCAATATGAGGGAACTCTACGGAGCGCTCTTTACTCAAAAGGCATTTTCCATAACATGAAGCTTTACTCAATATTAAAAAAGCGGCTATAAAATGAAAAAAATAAGCAGTATCTGTGTTTTCTGTGGTTCAAACACTGGCAATAATAAAAAACATATCGTAGCGGCTAAGCGATTGGGCACTTTAATTGCTCAAAAAGGGCTTACTCTCGTTTATGGTGGTGGAAAGGTTGGTTTAATGGGTATCATTGCCGATGCTGTAATAAATAAAGGCGGCAAAGTAATTGGTGTAATACCTAAACACCTGGCAAATCGCGGAATTGTGCATACCGGCATTACAAAACTTCATATTGTTAATGGTATGCACCAAAGAAAAGCTTTAATGTCAAAGCTTTCTGATGCTTTTATCGCAATGCCTGGGGGAATAGGAACTTTAGAAGAATTTATTGAGGTAGTAGCATGGTCATCTTTGGGATTGCATAAAAAAACTTTTGGGTTGTTAAATACTGCTGGTTACTTTAACTCTCTAATTAATTTTTTCAAACACATCACAAATGAAGGTTTTTACAACAAGGAGCATAGTGCTTTGATATTTACTAAAAGCACCCCAGCTACTCTATTAGATGAGATAATTAAGCATGCAAAATAAAGTTACAATTATGGAAGTTTGCGGCACTCACACTATGGCAATTGCCCGCTTTGGAATTCGTTCTTTGCTGCCTGCTAATGTAAAGCTTATTTCAGGGCCAGGGTGCCCTGTTTGTGTAACCCCGATTAGTGCAATTGACAAAGCTATTGCGCTTGCAAAAAAAGAGAATGTAATTATAACCACCTTTGGCGACATGCTTAAAGTGCCCGGCTCATACTCATCCCTAAATAAAGAACGCACTAACGGCGCAACAATTAAAATTGTTTATTCCCCGATAGATGCGCTTGATATAGCAAAAGAAAATCCGCATAAAGAAGTGGTTTTTATTGGGGTTGGTTTTGAAACAACATCACCATTAATTGCCGCAACAATAATACAAGCGAAACTCTTAAAAATTAGCAACTTTTCTGTATTGTGTCTATTTAAGGTTATACCACCTGCGCTTAAATTTATCGCTGAAAACAAAATATGCAAAATTAACGCCTTTTTACTACCCGGCCATGTTTCAACAATTATTGGTTCAAATATATATAAATTCCTTGCAAGTAAATACAATCTACCTGGTGTTGTTGCTGGTTTTTCATATAAAGAAATCACAAAAGCAATAAAACTATTAACATCAATGGTAAGAAACAATAAACCAAGGATTGTAACGCAATGCAGTGATATTGTAAGCGTACAAGGCAATAAAAAAGCACAAATCATTTTGTCAAAAGTTTTCAAAATTGTTGATTCAGATTGGCGGGCAATTGGTATAATTGCTAAAAGCGGTTATGCTATAAAAGATGCCTATGCCGCCTATGATGCGGAAAGAAAATTTAGCATTAAAATAAAAAGCAAAAGTGAACCTAAAAATTGCCTTTGTGGGGCTGTAATGCTTGGCCAAAAAACACCGCCTCAATGCCCACTTTTTGCAAAAATATGCACACCAGCTTCTGCAATTGGACCATGCATGGTCTCATCAGAAGGTGCTTGTGCCGCAGAGTACAAGTATGGCAAAAACACCAAACGCAAATAAACAAGCTAACAAAATTACACTTGCTCACGGCTCTGGTGGGCGGCTAACGCATGAACTAGTAAAAAATGTTTTTGCTAAGTACTTTAAAAATAAAATTCTAAGCCGTCTTGACGATGCGGCTGTATTGGGCACTTACAACAAAAATATAGTTTTTACAACTGATGCATTTGTCGTTAATCCATTGTTCTTTCCTGGCGGCGACATTGGTCGTTTGTGCATTTGCGGTACAGTAAATGACCTCTCTGTAATGGGGGCAACACCCGTTGCCATAACTGTTGCCGCAATAATAGAAGAGGGGCTTGGCTTTGATGTACTTGAGCGTGTAGCAAAGTCAATAGCTTTAACTGCAAAAGAGGCAAATGTGCTAATAGTTGGTGGGGATACTAAAGTTGTAGAAAGGGGTAAGGGCGATAAACTATTTATTACAACCTCAGGCGTAGGTGTTTTAAATGTCAATGCAAAGTTTAGCGGTTCAAATGCAAAACCTGGCGAGTGTGTGTTGCTAAATGGTAATATTGGAGATCATGAAGTTGCTGTAATTGGTGCCAGAAATGAGTATGGTTTTCTAACAAATGTAAAAAGTGACGTCGCCCCTCTAAATGGCCTTATAGCAAAAACACTGCCTTTTGCAGGTGAAATAAGTGTTATGCGCGATCCAACCCGGGGCGGGCTTGCAACAACACTAAACGAAATTGCCAATATGTCTAATGTAGGCATAATTATAGAGGAAAAACATATACCCATTTCAAAACAAACCAAAAGTGTCTGTCAAATGCTTGGTTTGGACCCTCTCTATTTAGCAAACGAAGGCAAGGTAATTGTAATTGCACAGGAAAGTGCAACGAGCAAAATTGAAAAGGCAATGGCTTCACACAAATATGGACGCAACACAAAAATAATCGGGACCGTTGTTAATTCACCAAAAGGTGTGTGGCTTAAAACACTTAACGGTGGGTTGCGCCCTATTGTAATGCTTGAGGGTGAACAACTCCCAAGGATTTGCTGAAAAAAATGAAAATATTAATAACCGGTTCAAATGGTTTTGTAGGAAGCAACCTTGCAGATTATCTGCTTGAGCAAGGCCATAGTGTGGTTTGCCTTGTGCGCAAGAGCAGCAATTGCAAATGGTTGGCCGGCAAAAAACTAGAATGCCGCTATGGCGATTTAAACCAACCCGAAACACTAATAAATTCGCTTGATGGTATTGACGCGTTAATTCATGCGGGCGGTTTAGTCAGGGCATTAAAAAAAGAAACCTACTATAAGGTTAATAAAGTCGGCACAGGAAATCTGGTAAATGCCCTCCTTTCACCAAAAAACAAAACCTGTAAAAAAATTATTTATATATCATCACAGGCAGCTATGGGCCCGTCTACAAATGGCAATTTCAAGGAACTATCCGAGCAAGAAAACCCTGTTTCGGACTATGGAAAAAGCAAACTTGCAGGTGAAAAGGAACTTATTGCGCTAAATAATAAAATACCTTACACAATACTTAGGCCTGCTTCAGTTTATGGGCCAAGGGATAAAGACCTATTTATTTTTTTCAACCTTGTAAACAAAGGGCTAAAACCATTTACTCTTACTAAAAAAACCATTCAACTTACATTCGTGCAAGACATCTGTAAAGTTTCAGAGATTTGTCTTTCAAGCGATAAAACAAACTACAAAACATTTTGCCTCGCAGAACCTGCAAAATACACATGGGGACAAACGGCAAAAACCATCGCAAAAGCAATAAATAAAAAAACAATACCTCTGCCATTGCCAAGCATAATATTTTGGATTGCGGGAGTAGTTTCTGAAATAATTTCACTTATAACAAAAAAACCTGCCGTATTAAACTTTCAAAAAATAATTGAAATGCAACAAAAAAATTGGTTGTTTAACACCAAGTACACTGAAGAAGAGCTGTCTTTTACCTTTACAAAATTGGAAATTGGTGCTAAAATTACTTATTCTTGGTACCAAAATAATAAATGGCTATAAACTTATGGGGGCTTGAAAATGCAAAACTCCGATTTATTCGCAAAATGTTTTAAATTCACAACAGTACATGAAATTATTGCCGCGGGTGTTTACCCTTATTTTAAAAAAACAGAATCCGGGCAAGGGCCCGAAATAATTGTAGAAGGCGAGAAAAAAATAGTTATTTGTTCAAATAATTACCTCGGACTTGCCAGTCACCCGAAGGTAAAAGAGGCAAGTGTTGAAGCTGTGCGCAAATATGGAACATCGTGTACCGGCTCAAGGTTTTTAAATGGAACAATAGATCTTCACGAAAAAGTAGAAAAGAAATTTGCGAAATTTGTCGGTAAGGAAGCTGCCGTACTTTTTACAACCGGGCACCATGCAAACCTTGGGGCAATAACCTCATTAGTAGGTAAAAATGAAATAGTCATCACAGATAAACTTGATCATGCGTCAATTATAGACGGTTGCCACCTTGCTTTGGGTGAAATGGTGCGTTTCCGCCACAATGATATGGCCGACTTAGAAAGGCAATTGCAAAAGTATGAACACACCCCAAAGCTAATAGTAGTTGACGGTGTATTTAGTATGGAAGGCGATATTGCAAATTTGCCAGAAATAGTTAAGCTTGCCCGCAGATATGAGGCAAGAATAATGGTTGATGAAGCACATTCACTTGGCGTTCTTGGCGAAACAGGCAGGGGAACCGGTGAACATTTTGGTTTACAACATGAAGTAGATATTGTTATGGCAACCGCTTCAAAGTCATTGGCATCTATTGGCGGTTTTATTGCAAGCCGCGAGGAAGTTGTACACTACATAAAGCACCTCTCGCGTTCTTTAATATTTACCGCAAGTTTGCCTCCAGCTTGCGTTGCCGCAATAGATGCTTCTTTAGATATAATTGAAAAAGACAAAGAACTAATCGCAAAACTTTGGCATAACACAAAGAAAATGAAAGAGGGTTTTGAGGCAATTGGATTTAATACAAGAACATCCCAGTCGCCGATTATACCACTAACAGTTGGGGAAGATATGAAAGCATTTAAAATGTGGCGTATGCTTTACGACGAAGGGGTTTTTGCATCTCCTGTTGTAAGCCCGGCTGTACCAGAAGGCCAAGCCATCATAAGAACAAGCTATATGGCATCTCACACCGACGAACAACTTGATTTTGTGCTTGATAAATTTGAAAAAGTTGGCAAACAATTAGGCATAATTCCAGGCGGCACAAGAAAAATAAAACCAACAGTACAAGAAAAAAAATGGAAGTTTTCTTTCACCAGTATGAAAATGAACTCATCACTTAAAAGCTGGTTTAAAAATCTTTGGAACTCAAATAAATAACACTTTCACATACACCACTTTTTTATAATATGACCATTGTTCAAAATAAAAAACATTTCAAACTGGATGTATTGTTTATCAAGTTTGCGAAGTACTCTTTTTTACAAAAATCAAAAAACTCTCTTCATTGTTGTTTAATTTAAATTATGACTAAAAAAACAATTGCATATTACTCCGATTGCCCATTTTTTGCAGGTTGTGAGAATATGCTTTCATACTTTTTTGCTAGTCAAGATATAAAATCATCATTTAATATTTTATTTTTTTACAGGCATTCAACTGAATATAATGATGGGCTAATGAAAAAAGCATTTTTCAAAGATGTTACATACATACCACTTAACATTTGGGACTTTGAAACTATAAATGAAAAAATAAATCATTCCAAATTAAAGCCCTTATTCTTTCCGATTAAAGTTATATTAAAATATGTTTTTTTTATTCGTAATCTTTTAGTTATTTGGCATAATTTATCAAACAGAAAAATAGAGATACTTCATGTAAATAATGGAGGCTACCCTGCTGCATATTCCTGCCTTGCAGCTATCTTGGCAGCAAAATTTGCCGGTATAAGTAAAACTTTAATGGTTGTAAACAACATTGCGTTTGGTTATAAATTTGCCAGCAGAAAATTTGATTATTTGATAGATAAACTTATAGCAATTAATACAAATCTTTTTATTACTGGTTCGCAAAATGCACTTGATGCATTGTCAGATATGCTTAAATTGCCCAAAAAAAAGTTAATGAGTATTCATAATGGAATACAAACAAAAAAACCTGATGTTAGCCGGTTTGATTATCTTAAGCAAAAAGGCATAAATACCAACAACAGGCCCATTTTTGGCATTGTGGCCCTTTTAATTGAAAGAAAAGGTCACAAGCACCTTTTAAATGCTCAAAAAATGCTAGTTGAGCGCATGGGTAATAGAAAAGCTCCACTTTTGCTTATTGAGGGGACAGGACCTCTTGAGGCAGAGCTAAAAAATCTTTCCGATTCACTTGGTTTATGTGATGATGTAATTTTCACCAAAGGCGAGGAAAATATATTCAATTTTATTAATGTTTTAGATGTTTTTGTGCTCTCATCAATCTGCAATGAGGACTTTCCTTTTGTAATATTAGAGGCAATGTCTATTGGCAAAGCGGTAATTGCTACAGATGTTGGAGGGGTTAAGGAACAAATAATAAACAATGAAACTGGATTAATTGTTGAACCTGCAAATAGTGTAGCTCTATCCTTAGCCATGCAAGAGCTTGCATCAAACCATGAGAAAGTTACTTCTTTTGGCGTTGCAGGCAAAAATCGTTTTTACAAACATTTTGATTATAAAATTGCAACAAACAAGTATTTAGCCGTTTATAATAAAATGCTTAATAAAATCTCCAATTAACGCATAAAATTGTTAGTTTAAGTATTCAACACAGCATAACTTGACAAACCTAAATCCAAAATATACAATGTTCAACAGTTGAACAAACGATTTGTCGCATGTTTAAATTTTGGGGAAATATGTCAATAAACGATAAAGAATTTGCTGTAATAAAAGAAATATCAAGCAATCAAAGTCCAGATCAGCGTTCTATTGCAATCAAAACTGGTATATCTTTGGGTTTGACAAATCTTATAATAAAACGCCTTACAATAAAGGGATATATTAAAGCAAAGCTTTTAAATCGCAAAAAAATTCAATACCTTTTAACTCCAGAAGGGTTTTCTGAACAAGCAACGCGTTCTTACGCATTTGCCAAAAGAACAGTGGGTTTATTAAAAAAGATAAGGGAACAGATCCAAGAACTTGTTATTAAACACTATAAGCTTGGGTGCAGGTCTTTTTCAATTATCGGTTCAGACGAGCTTGCGGATATTGCTGAAATTGCCATAAAAAACCTTAAAACAAAAGATATAGCAATAGACAGGAAACAAACTTCAACTGACACTGAAGTGGTAATTTTGGTAACGGACATGGGTGAAAATATTGATCTTTTAAAATACCTTTCAGATACTCAACTGTTGCTTAAAGATTAAAGCAAAAATGTTTTAATAAATTAAACAAGGGGAATTTATGTTGACAGGAAAAATCATACTTGTAACTGGCGGAACAGGATCATTTGGAAAATCGTTTATAAAGCGTTTATTTGAAAAATATGACCCAAAAAAAGTAATTGTGTACTCAAGAGATGAATACAAACAATATATAATGCAAAAGCAATTTGAAAAATACAATGACAAACTTAGGTTTTTTATTGGAGATGTTCGCGATAAAGAACGCCTCTGCCGTGCATTTGAGGGCGTTGATGTAGTTGTGCACGCTGCCGCATTAAAACATGTTCCAGCCGCTGAATATAACCCTATAGAGGCAATAAAAACCAACATACATGGGGCAGAAAATGTAATAGATGCCGCCATAGATAAAGGTGTAAATAAAGTTGTAGCACTTTCAACTGATAAAGCTTGCAACCCTATAAATCTATATGGTGCTACTAAATTAGTTTCAGATAAATTATTTGTTTCAGCAAATGCCTATTCTGGATCACGCAAAACAGTTTTTAGTGTTGTTCGCTATGGTAATGTTACCGGCAGTAGAGGTTCCGTTATTCCATTTTTTAAGTCACTAATTGATAAAGGCATAAAAAAACTTCCAGTCACAGATATAAGAATGACAAGGTTTTGGATCACGCTTGAGCAAGGAATAGACCTCGTAATAAAAGCTTTGGGCGAAGCAAAGGGCGGGGAAATATATGTAGCTAAAATACCTTCTTGCAAAATGATTGACTTAGCAAAAGCAATGCTCCCATCTGTTGAAATTGACGAAATAGGTATACGGGAAGGCGAAAAACTTCACGAAGTAATGATAACCGAAGAAGATGCTAGAAACACTTATGAATATGCTCAAACATATATAATTTACCCACATTTCAATTGGTGGAACTTTGAAAAACATTTCACTAAAGGTGGTAAGAAAGTAAGTGAAGGATTCATGTACTCGTCAAATACTAATCCTCAAAAAATAAACATAGAAGAAATAAAAACACTCTTAAACACAATAGAAATTATTTACTAAAATGAACTTTATACCTTACGGACGACAATCAATCGATTCAGAAGACATTAAAGAAGTCATTAAAACTTTAAAGTCACAGCTATTAACGCAGGGTCCGAAAGTTGGCGAATTTGAGCAAGCTGTGGCAAAATATTGTGGAGTGAAATATGCTGTTGCGGTTTCTAATGGTACTGCAGCTCTGCACTTGGCTTGCCTTGCCGCAGGGCTTGGTGAAAATAACGAAGGTATAACATCGCCAATAACATTTGTTGCATCTTCAAATTGTATGCTTTACTGTAATGCAAAACCAGTATTTGCTGATATTGAAAATGAAACCGCAAACATATCAATCAAAGACATTGAAAAAAAAATTACACCTCGCACTAAAGTATTAATCCCTGTTCATTTTGCTGGTCACCCTTGCAATATGCCGCAAATATACACACTCGCAAAAAAACACAAATTAACTGTTATTGAAGATGCCGCTCACGCTTTAGGTGCAAAATATAAGCACAACAATAAATGGATTAAAGTTGGTTCTTGTGCGCACTCCGATATGACAATACTAAGTTTTCACCCAGTAAAACACATAACTACCGGTGAAGGTGGCATGATACTTACTAACAGAAGGGATATGTATGATAAGCTAATAAAGTTAAGGTCTCACGGTATTACAAAATCAAACTTTATAAACAATCCTGATGGCGAGTGGTATTATGAAATGCAAGAATTAGGATACAACTACCGAATTACAGATATACAATGCGCGCTCGGAATTTCACAAATCAAAAAGTTAGATTCTTTTATAAATAAAAGAAAAGAAATAGTTAAAAAATACAATAAAATATTCAAAAATAATCCATTTTTTTCAACCCCAGTTGAAAATGAATGCTATTCTTCTTCTTATCATCTCTATGTTGTAAAATTAAAACCAAATCTTTTTTCAAAAAGAAAATTAATTGTTTCAAAGCTAAAAGAAGAACACATTGGCACGCAAGTTCATTACATTCCAGTTTATAAACAACCGTATTATAAGTCGATTGGATACAAATCAAATATATGTGCAAACGCAGAAAATTATTACAAAGCAGCTTTAAGTTTACCTCTGTTCCCAAGCATGACAAACTCTGAAGTAGAATATGTTGCCAAAACAGTTTTAAAGGTAATTAATGATGTCAAGTAAACTTGCTCTTGGTACAGCTCAATTTGGACTTAATTATGGGATTAACAATTCATCCGGGAAAATTCCCAAAGAAACTGCTTTTGAAATTTTAAACAGTGCTATGAATAATTCTATTGATACATTAGACACGGCAGCAGCATACGGCGACAGCGAAGAGGTAATAGGCGCATTTATAAGTAAAACAAACAGCAATATAAAAATAATATCTAAAATCACATCAAATACTAATTGCATAGAAGGAATTGAAAGCTCATTGGCTCGCCTACATATCAATAATATTTATGGTCTTTTAATACACAACTTTAATGATTTTAAAAATAATAATTCTTTGTGGGAAAAACTTCAAGAACTTAAACAAAAAGGGAAGGTAAGTAAAATTGGATTTTCTTTTTACAACCCTGTAGAATTTGACGAAGTATTAGTAAGTGGAATAATGCCTGATATTATACAAGCGCCTTATAGTGTTTTTGACCAACGCTTTGCAACTTGTTTTCAGATATGCAAAAAAAAAGGAATAGAAGTTCATACAAGGTCAGTTTTTCTTCAAGGGTTAGTGTTTAAAAATCCAAATGAACTTAATTCATTTTTTGCGCCTATAAAACAAAAAATAAAAAAGCTTGCGGAAATTTCTAAAGAACAAAAAATAGCGGTAAACTCATTGTGTTTGTGTTTTGCGTGTCTTAACAGCAACATAGACAAGGTAGTAATTGGGGTAGATAGCTTAAATAACCTAAATGAAAATATAGAAAGTTTAAAAGAAATGCGGCGAGTTAAAAATGTTTACACGGCTTTAACATGCTTAGAAGTAAAAGATGAAAATATGATTTTACCTACTAAATGGAACCTACAATGAAAATACTATTAATAATCCAAGCAAGAACCGGCTCAACTCGGCTTCCTTCAAAGGTATTATTAAACTTAGAAGGCAAAACAGTTCTTGAACAAGTAATTAGGCGTGCAAAAGCAAGTAAACTAACAACTGATACACTTCTTGCAACAACAATATCAAAAAGTGATTTACCAATTCTTGAAATCTGCATTAAAAATAATATACAAGTCTTCTGTGGCTCTGAAAATGATGTATTAGACAGGTTTTATCAGTCAGCAAAATTGTTCTCACCTGATCACATTGTAAGAATAACAGCCGACTGCCCTATAATAGACCCTTCCATAATTGACAATGTTATTGATGTTCATCTTAAACAAAAAAATGACTACACATCAAACACACTAGACGAAACATTTCCAGACGGGGAAGATGTTGAGGTATTTACCTTTGCAGCACTCAAAAACGCATGGGAAAATGCAAAACTATTATCCGAAAGAGAACATGTCACGCCATTTATAAGAAACAATAGTGAAATTTTCAAAATCGGAAATGTGAGTTGTGCTCAAAACTTATCTAACAAAAGGTGGACATTAGATAACCCTGAAGATTATGAATTTATTAAAAAGGTTTATTCCGAACTATACAAGCAAAATGAACTTTTTGGAATGAATGAAGTTCTAAGTTTATTACAAAAAAAGCCTGAATTAGAAAAAATCAACTCGGCAATTACACGCAATTTAGGATATATCAAGTCAGTAAATAACGATAAAGAGATAAAAAAATGAAAAACAAAATTGGCAAATCACAAAAGCTTTATGAAAAAGCAAAACTCCTGATACCAGGAGGAACACAGCTATTATCCAAAAGACCTGAAATGTTTTTACCAAATTACTGGCCCGCTTATTACAGCAAGGCAAAAGGCTGTGAAGTTTGGGATTTAGATAATAGAAAATACATAGATATGAGTTATATGGGTATTGGATCCTGCGTACTTGGTTATGCCGACCCAGATGTAAATAAAGCTGTTAAATCTGCTGTAGATGCCGGTAATATGACCACGCTGAATGCTCCTGAAGAAGTTGAACTCGCCAATCTCTTGTTGGGTTTACATAAATGGGCTGATATGGTTAGATATTGTAGAACAGGCGGCGAGGCAATGTCATTAGCAGTAAGAGTAGCAAGAGCAAAAACAGGAAAAGATATAGTATTGTTTTGTGGTTATCATGGCTGGCACGATTGGTACCTATCATCAAACATAGCCGACAGTAAGTCATTAGATGGACATTTGCTCCCTGGATTAAGCCCTTTAGGTGTGCCGCGTGCATTAAATAAAACATCGTTTCCTTTCAATTACAATGACACTAAGCACTTCTTGAAGCTTATAAAAGAACATAAAGGTGAAATTGGCGCTGTAATAATGGAATCAATACGAAACACCCAGCCAAACAAGGAATTTATAGAAGCCATTAGAACTGAAACCAAAAAAAACAAAATACCCTTAATAATTGATGAAATAACTGCTGGCTGGCGCCTAAATGTTGGTGGCGCACATTTGCTTTATAATTTAAAGCCCGATTTGGCAGTTTTTGCAAAAGGCATAAGCAATGGATTCCCTATGGCCGCAATAATTGGCACAAGAAATTATATGCAAATAGCACAAGAAACATTTATTAGCAGCACCTATTGGACCGACAAAATCGGCCCTACAGCGGCATTAGCAACAATAAAGAAATTTAAGAAAAACAATGTCCACAAACATTTAGAAAAAACTGGGAAGTTGGTTCAACAAGGTTGGCTTAAAGCCGCGAAAAAACACTCTTTAAAAATTCATTGCGGCGGCATATACCCATTAAGCCACTTTTCATTTGAGTACAATGAACCGCTTGTTCTTAAAACTTTATTCACGCAGGTTATGTTGGAAAATGGGTTTTTAGCTAGCACCGCCTTCTATGCATCATTTGCCCATAAAGAAAAACATGTTAAAAGTTATTTTGTCGCGGTTGATAAAGCATTTAAGTTTATTGCTGATGCGTTAAAGTCAGGTAACCCAAAAAAATATCTTCAAGGCCCAGTGTGCCACTCAGGGTTTAAACGGTTAACATGATAAATATTGGCTTAAAGTTGTGGTCAACAAATTCGAATTATATTGAGGAAGCAAAAAGGTTGTACAGTAGTGGGACATACAGTTACATTGAGCTGTATGTAATTCCAAATTCGCTTAACAATGTGTCAATATGGAAAAATTTTAAAATCCCATTTATAATACATGCGTCACACTTTAAAGATGGTGTAAATTTAGCAAAAAAAGAATGTAAAATTAAAAATATGTTAGCAGCAAAAGAAGCAATAGAATTTGCAAATATATTAAACGCTAAATATATAATATTCCACCCTGGTATAGCCGGCGATATAAAAGAAACAGTTGAACAACTAAACGAAATTAACGACAAAAGAATTTTAATTGAGAATAAACCATACTTTATTGAAATGAACAACTCTATTTGCAATGGAGCCACTATTGAAGAAATTGATTATGTTTTAAACAATACCAATGTTGGCTTTTGCTTAGACATTGGTCATGCAATTTGTGCAGCAAACGCAAATAAATTAGATGCCATTGAATATATTAAGCAATTCTTAAAGTTTAACCCAAAAATGTTTCATTTGGTTGATAATAAATTTGATTCAATTTATGATAAACATTACCACATTGGGAATGAAAATTATCCAATTAAAAAAATAATTGAACTGCTCCCAAAAGAAAGCTTAATAACACTTGAAACATACAAAAACTCCAATGAAAATTTGGACGATTTTTCAGCAGATGTACTCAGAATAAATACAATAATAAATGAAAAGTCATAACGGAACACATATTGCAATCAACGGTAACACTCTAACAAACTTCATTAATCTCACTGATGAACAACACAAAATTGTTCTCTCAATGCGAAATGATACTTCTATATTAAAGTGGATGTATGGTAGACATATTATTAAATTAAGTGAACACTTAAAATTCATTAAAAAATTAAAAAACGACAAATCAAATCATTACTGGCTTGTTCGTGACTCTTCAGGTAACTACATTGGGGTAATCTCAATAAATAAACTACACACTGAAAATAAAAATGCCTACTTAGGCATATACACAAATCCATCAATTAAAATTAAGGGTTTGGGGCATGTTTTAATTGATTGTTTAAAATACTTAGCATTTATTGAGTTTAAACTTCATACCTTAAAACTTGAAGTTTTTGAAAACAATGAACGGGCAATAAAGTTTTACGAAAGAAATGGATTCATCAGGGAAGGCCTTCTTAAGGAATTTGTTTACAATAACAAATCGTGGATAAATGTCGTAGTTATGGGAATAACAAATGAAAATAGCTAATAGGGAAATTGGCGGGCAAGCACCCGCATTTATAATTGCTGAGTTATCAGCAAACCATAATCACAGTTTTGATTTCGCAAAAGCCACAATAAAAGCTATGAAAGAATCTGGCGCAGATGCAGTTAAACTTCAAACCTATACGCCAGATACAATGACATTAGATTCTAACAATGATTGCTTTAAAATTAATCAAGAAACAATTTGGGATGGCAAAACACTTTATCAGTTATATAAAGATGCCTATATGCCCTGGGAGTGGCAACCAAAACTAAAAGATTTTGCTGAATCTATCGGATTAATATTCTTTTCATCTCCATTTGATAAAACCGCTGTTGATTTTTTGGAAGAATTAAATGTTCCGTGTTATAAAATTGCTTCATTTGAAATAACGGATATTCCATTAATAGAATATGTTGCTTCAAAAAATAAACCTATCATTTTTGCAACAGGAATAGCAGAAATAGAAGATATAAATCTTGCAATAGATACATGCAAAAAATGTGGGAATGAGGATGTAGTTTTGCTTAAATGCACATCTAATTACCCAACGCAACCGTCAGAAATGAATTTAATAACAATTCCAGACATGGCAAATAAATTTGGGAAGATAGTCGGATTATCAGATCATAGTTTAGGAATAACAGCACCAATTACAGCAGTAGCGTTAGGTGCTAAGGTAATAGAAAAACATTTTATTTTAGACAAAACTATTGGCGGACCAGATGCCAGTTTTTCATTGGAGCCAAATGAATTTAAAGAGATGGTAAGGTGCGTTAGAGAAACAGAAAAAATATTAGGTGAAGTTGATTATAGCTTAAGCGATAAAATTAAAAAATCTCGAAAACTTTGTAAATCCATATTTGTTTCAAAGAATATAAAAAAAGGCGATGTTTTAACAGAAGAAAACATAAAAGTTATTAGGCCTGGATATGGGTTACATCCTAAATATTACAAAGAAATTTTAGGTAAGAAAGTGGTGAGAAATGTTGAATTTGGAACACCATTTAGTTTGGATTTAGTAGATATAAAAGGTCCCAATCCATTACGGTTGCAAAAGTAGACATCCTATAAAAACCAGGATATCTTGAGTTGTTTAAGGGGAAGAAAGGTATAATGAACCAGTATATCAAGGACCAAATTCAAACCTCATGCGATGTCAAACTCAAAATACTTCAAAAACCTGAATTTATTAACACTATAGCAGCTGTTTCCAAAGAAGTGATATCTGCATACAAAACAGGAAATAAAACATTAATAGCCGGCAACGGCGGAAGTGCTGCCGATGCCCAGCACATTGCAGCAGAATTTGTAAGCAAGTTTTATTTTGACCGCCCCGGCCTTGCCTCAATAGCACTTACCACTAACACTTCTATATTAACCGCAATCGGTAACGACTACGGCTATGAAAAAACCTTTGTCCGCCAAATAGAAGCCAATGGCAAAACAGGCGACATCTTTTTTGCAATATCCACATCTGGCAATTCAAAAAATATCATTGAAGCATTAAAAATATGCAAACACATGGGTATCAGAACAGTAGGTTTTACCAATAACACTGGTGGAGATATGAAGCCGCTGTGTGACTACTGTATCCAAATCCCGTCTATGGAAACCCCACGGATTCAAGAATCGCATATTTTGATATGTCACATCATTTGCGCAATTGTAGAGAAAGAATTATTCGGGAATGCCAAGGATTGATACAATAATGCATAGAATGTTTTTGCAGTATTTTTTAAAAACTATTCAAGAAGATAATTGTGCTGAATCTTAATGGTAAAAGGATACCGATTAAATAGATAATGCTAATTCAAAAAGGATGGCAGGTTCTTGTGTGTCAAATCAAATAAATATAGAGGAGGATGTGTAAAATGTCAATTTTTATTATTGCAGAGATCGGGATCAACCACAATGGGGATATCAATATTGCCAAAGACCTGATTAAAGTTGCAAAAGAAGCAGGATGTGATGCAGTTAAATTTCAAAAACGCACAATTGATTTGGTTTATACCAAAGAACTTTTAGATTCTTTAAGGGAAAGCCCTTGGGGAAAAACCCAGAGAGCTCAAAAAGAAGGCCTTGAGTTTGGGTCAGAACAGTACAAACAGATAGACCAATATTGCAAAGAGTTAAAAATAGAGTGGTTTGCCTCTGCCTGGGATGTAGAGAGCCAAAAATTCCTGCGGCAATTTAATTTAAAATATAACAAAGTTGCTTCCGCAATGATTACTTACGATAATCTCCTAAAAGAGATTGCATCAGAAAAAAAACATACATTTGTTTCTACGGGTATGAGTACAGTAGAACAAATAGATCATGCCGTTGAAATATTTAAGAAAGCAAATTGTCCTTTTGAATTGATGCATGCAGTTTCAACTTATCCTATGGATGATGAAGATGCTAATCTTAATTGCATAGAAACTCTGAAAGAAAGATATAAATGCAATGTGGGTTACAGTGGCCATGAGGTTGGATTGGCTGTAAGTTATGCCGCGGCAACAATGGGAATATCTTCCCTTGAGCGCCATATTACTCTAGACAGAGCGATGTATGGTTCTGACCAGTCGGCTTCGGTTGAACCGTCAGGGCTAAGAATGTTGGTAGGTGCTGTAAGGAAAATTGAAAAAGCTATGGGCGACGGAAAGTTAGGAGTGAACCCTAAAGAAGTTCCAATTGCAAAAAAGTTAAGAGCCCATATACCATTAAGAGGAGAAGGATCTAAATGAGTATAGTTGCAATAATACCTGCCCGTGGCGGTTCAAAAGGTGTGCCCGGCAAAAATATACGCTTACTTGCCGGTTATCCTTTGATTGCTTATTCCGTTGCGGCGGCAAAACTTTCAAAAAAGATTGAAAGAATAATAATATCTACGGATTCCGATGAAATTGCTGCCATTTGTAAGAAATTTGGTGCTGAAGTTCCATTCATGCGTCCTTCAGCATTGGCTCAAGATAAATCAACAGATCTTGATTTTATGATTCATGCACTTAGTTGGTTTATGGATAACGAAAAGGGAATTCCTGATTATTGGGTGCATTTACGGCCAACAACTCCGCTTCGTAACCCTATGATAATTGATATGGCAATCAGCGATATAATCGTTAAATCAAACTCAACTTCGCTGCGTTCCGCTCATAAAGCGCCGGAATCTCCGTTTAAATGGTTTAAGAAAAATGAAGAAGGATTTTTTACCTCCCTTATGAATGGATTAAGGAATGATAAACTTAACGATCCTCGCCAGGTTTTTCCTGATGCATATGTGCCGGACGGATATGTAGATATTCTTAAAGCATCGTTTATTATGAACAATAAAATTCTTCATGGTGATAAAATGATCGGTTTTATTTCACCTTTCTGTACCGAAGTAGATTCTTCGGAAGATTTTGAATATCTTGAATACGAGATAAAAAGTAAGGGGAGTGTTCTTTTAAACTTTCTAAAAATGAATTTTCCAAAAGGGAGTAAGTGAATGTCTGGATTCAGATTTAATATTGTCCCCCGTGAAGTTCCAAAAGTAAAAACTAAATACAGGACAATTAAAACGAAGCTTCCGGTTCCTGAGAGCCTGAAGATCCTTGAGAACCTTGATAAGTACGAATCCATTTCAATGCATGGACAGCTTCCGGTTGTCTGGCATAAAGCAAAAGGTTTTCAGGTGTCCGACGCGTGGGGAAATACCTGGATAGATTTTACGAGCACTATTTTTGTTGCTAATGCCGGACACGGAAATCCCAGGATAATTAAAGCACTGAAAAAAGTCCTTCAAAAGCCACTCCTTCATACATATACATATGCCAGTGAGGAACGGTCAGATTATCTGGAATATCTTATCAAGAATACCCCCAATCAGTTTGAAAAAGCATACCTCATATCGGCCGGAACCGAAGCAACCGAAACCGGGCTAAAACTTATGCGTATGTATGGCCAGAAAAAAGGAAAAAAGAGGTTGGGGATAATTGCATTTGAAGGTAATTGGCATGGAAGAACAATGGGTGCTCAGATGATGAGTTATAATCCTGCTCAAAAAGAGTGGATTGGCTATTTAGACCCCAATATTTACCATCTTCCTTTTCCTTATCCGTGGCGAAAAGAAGCGATAAAAAATCCAAAAGCATATTTTAGGGATAATATAGAAAAACTCCTAAAAGAAAAGGGGATATCACCCAAGGAAGATCTTTGCGGGTTTATGTTAGAAACATTTCAAGGATACGGAGCAGTTTGTTACCCTCCCGAGTTTGTCCAGGAAGTGGAAAAATTTGCCCGCGAAAATAATATGCTGCTTGCTTTTGATGAGATGCAGGCGGGTTTTGGCAGAACAGGAAAGCTTTTTGGTTATATGCACTACGGGGTTGAGCCGGATATACTTTGCTGTGGAAAAGGCGCAAGTTCCAGTATGCCTTTATCAATAGTTCTAGGCAGAAAAGAAATTATGGATTTGCCTGAAATAGGTTCTATGAGTTCAACTCATTCGGCTAATCCTATGGTTTGCGCCGCAGGAAAAGCGAATCTTCAGGCAATACTTGAAGACGGTATAATGAAAAACGCAGAAGTGTTGGGGAAGCTTTTTCATCAAAAACTTAATGAAATAAAGAATCGTTATCCAGATATAATCAGCGACATTTTGGGTATGGGGCTTGTCGCTGGTGTTATTTTCAATACGCCTGAAAGAAAGCCTTTGACAAATTTATGCGATAAAATAGCTGAAACTTGTATGCATAAAGGGCTTCTTGTAGTTCATACAGGAAGAGAATCCATAAAGCTTGCTCCACCGCTTGTTATTACACAAGAAGCTCTGTTGGAAGGGCTTTTGGTTTTTGAAGAATCTATTATAGAAGTAAATAAGGGATAATTTATGACCGTAAAAGCCAGGCATTTTGGTATTGTAGTTCAAAATTTGAGCCAATCGCTGAAACTGTATAAAAAAATATTAGGATTAAATATTTGGAAACGCAATGTTGAGAAAGGCTTTTATATAGATAATGTTGTTGGTCTAAAAAACACGGTTTTAGAATGGATAAAACTTAAAGATAAAAACGGTTTTATTCTAGAACTTATCAAATATCATCGCCCTGCATTAAAAAAGAATTCAAAAGCAATTCCCGCAAACCAAATTGGTTGTTCGCACATAGCATTGACGGTTTTAAATATTGAATCAATGTATAAAAAACTAATAAATAATGGGTACCACTGTAACAGTGTTCCGCAAGTGTCTCCGGATGGGAAAGCAAAAGTGTTGTACTGCCGTGACAAAGATGGAGTTATCATGGAACTTGTGGAGGAGTTATAATATGCCTGACTACATAACGGTGGTTTATGACGAAGGCAAACGCCCATATACAGATTATCCGGAAAAACTTTGTCATTATCTGTTTAGTGCTTTCAAAATGTCACCCGGGATGAAATTTCTTGAGACTGGTTGCGGGAGAGGGGAGCATTTAAGGCATTTTAAAAATCTAGGGCTGCAGGTCACCGGCATTGATTTAGCCCAAAGCACTGCTCAGTTCAGTCCTGACCTTGATATAAAAATTTGCGATGTTGAAAAAGAGGGTATTTCATTTCCTGATTCGTCATTTGATATAGTTTATTCAAAATCGTTCATAGAACATCTTTATTATCCGGAAAAGTTTGTTAAAGAGGCATTTCGTGTGCTTAAACCTGGTGGAATATTTTTAACATTAGTTCCAGATTGGGAAGCAAATTACAAAATATATTTTGATGATTATTCTCACAGAACCCCTTTTACCAATTATGCGTTAGAAGACATTTATAAAATATACGGTTTTAGCGAAATTAATGTATACAAATTTCGTCAACTGCCGATTGTCTGGAAATATCCGGTATTAAATTATTTTTGTGCTGCAATATCGTCATTTATTCCAGTAAGAACAAAAAATAAATTCTTGAGATGGTCCAGAGAACTGATGTTGATAGGATTTGGAAAAAAATAGATTAAATAAATTTCGCTGTTTTAGAATGGAGATGCACATGAACAAATGTTTTAATGGATTAACAACCGTAAATGTTGAATTAACCAGCCGCTGCAATAAGAATTGCTGGATGTGTGGCAGAAGAAAAGTTGACAGAGATTATCCGCAATTGGCTTTGCAATATGGGGATATGGATTTTGACTTAGTTAAATCCATCGCAAAACAGCTTCCCAATAATATTGTTGTTCAGTTTCACGATAACGGAGAGCCGCTTCTCTATCCTAAGTTTAAAGAAGCAGCATCTCTGTTTAAAAGGCAGATTCGTTGCACTGATACCAACGGCAAATTGCTTGTGGAAAGAGCCGATGAAATTATAGGAAATTTAGATACTCTGACTATATCAACATTTGAAAAAGATGAAGATGCCGAAGAACAATATAAGTTAATAGAAGAATTCCTGAAAATAAAAGATGATAGAAAACCCAATGTCATCATCCGGTGCTTGGGTGATGTAGATATAGAAAAATATAAGAAATTTAATTGTATTATTGCCACAAGAATACTCCATTCACCTATGGGCAGTTTTTCGTATAAAAAAAGAAATCCCACGGTTCCGGAAATAGGGATATGCCTTGATTTTCTCAATCATCTGGTTATTCGCACAAACGGAGATGTTTCAATCTGCGTACGGTTTGACCCTAAAGGGCTTGGCATAATAGGAAATTGCAAAAAGACGCCTTTAATTGACATTTGGAACAGTGCAAAAAGAAAAGAATGGATGAAGCTTCAGATAGAAGGGAAAAGAAAAAGCATCCCCTTATGCAGTCAATGTGAATTCTGGGGAGTCCCGACAGGATGTTAATCGCATGGGAGAAATAATGGTAAAAATTACAGAGACAGAAAATATATGCAAAATACTTAATAACCATTATACAGAAATGAAGAAATTTGAAAAAATTTATTTTATCTCTTATATGTCCCTCACCAAAAAATTAAATGAAGATTTTTATTTAAATGAATTAAAAGAAGAGGGATTTGATGTAAAATATTTAGATATCACTAAGATTTTTTTCAAAGATTTTAAAATAGCAGACACATTAAATGCAGATTATATTTTGAAATTTGATAATTATAAAGACCTGAAGGTTTTTTTAAAAAACAATTCAGATGCTTTATATTTTATTTTAATTACATACGAATTAAAAGTTTTTAAATTACATAGATTATTTAGAAAATACAACTTAAAAACGGCTTTTTTTGCAAGATATGGATTGCCGATATACGGAGATTTATGCTTTTCAGAAAAAATATCAAATGTTTGTAAAAACCCATTGAAAATATTGTTTTTTTTCAAAAATAGATTTATTTCACTTGTTCCTAAAATCGCGAAAAAGTTAGGATATACAAGAAATTACGATATTGTTTTTACAACTGGAGAACTTGTTAAAAACAATTTTAAAGATAAAGTAAAACAAATAGTTGAGGTTAATTTTTCTGATTATGATAAATATTTAGAATTAAAAGTTAAACAAAATGATAGATTAATAGATAAAAAATATTGTGTTTTCTTGGATGAATATTTGCCATATCATCCAGATTTAAAAATGTTCAACATTCCAGCTGTAAATGCAGATAATTATTATAAATCTATGAATAACTTTTTTGATTTAATAGAAAAGAAATTTAATGTTGAAGTTGTGATAGCATCTCATCCGAAATCTGATTATTTGGAAAATCCATTTAATAAAAGAAAGATTTTTAAAAATAAAACAGCTGAACTAATAAAATACTCTGAATTTGTTTTTGCTCACATGAGTACTTCCGTTTGTTTTTCTGTATTTTTTAGAAAACCAATATTTTTTTTATATACAAACGAATACAAACAAATTTACAAGGATAATTATTTACCTTTCATTTTTAAAATGGCAGCTACTTTAGGCAGAAAAGTATTTAATATTAACGAAATTGACAATAATTTTTGTTTTGACAACTTTGATATGAGTGTAAATGAGGATTTATATTTAAAATATATTAACGATTATTTTACAACACCAAAATCAAATAATTTATTGTCTAAAGATATAGTTGTTAAGTTTTTAAGGGGAAATATTAATTAAAACATACTCTATGAAATCATATTCAAAAAACTACCTGAAAATATATTCAATACAATTTATATCAATACTGCTCGGTTTTATTTCTGTATTTATTGTTTTGCCGTATTTGTCATCTTCACAGCAAATATACGGCGTTTACGCTCTTTGCATATCAACAACCATATTCCTATCCTATGCCGATTTTGGCTTTCTTACTGCAGCAACTAAGTATGCCAGTGAAACCATTGCTGTAAATAATAAATCTGAAGAGATAAATATAATTGGTTTTGTTCTTTTTATTATGATTTTGTGCTCTTTGATTTTCTCAATTGCAGCTTTTTTAATTTCACAGTATCCAGAAATATTTATAAAAAATATTAAGGGCACAACATCGTATCCGATAGCAAGTAAACTTTTTTTGATACTTGCCGTAAGTGCGCCGCTAATTGTATTAAATAGGGTATTGCAAGTTATATTTACAATCCGGTTAGAAGATTACTTTTCACAAACAGTATTAATAATAAGCAACTTAATAAAAATTGCATCTATTTTTTATTTTTTTTCAAAAGGACAGTACAAAATAGTTGAGTATTTTGCTTTTACACAATTAATTCTTTTTATAAGTTCAATATTTTTGTTAATTATTGTTAAGAAAAAATATTCTTACTCTATAACCGCTTTATTTAGTGCTACAAAATTCAATAAAGTTATATACAGTAAAACTAAAAAACTTGCCTTCGGGTCAATGTTGGGAACAATTCTATGGATTTTGTATTATGAACTGGACAGTTTAGCTATAAGTAAATTTATAGGCCCAAGTGCCCTTGCAATATTTGCCATAGGTGCAAGTATAAGCTCAGTTCTTAGATCACTTTTTGGAACATTATTTAGCCCTGTTTATGTAAGAATTAACCATTTAGTGGCACTAAAAGATGACAAGAACACAATGAAATATATAAATAAAATAATCACACTAACAATCCCTTTGTGTGTAATTGGTATAGGTGTTATTTTGGCCTTAATGCATCCGTTGGTTCTTACCTGGGTTGGTGAAAAATATGTTGATTCTATAGCAATTGCAAAATTTCTTATTTTTGCTTATTCGTTGTCGTTTGTTACATATCCAGCAGGGGCACTGCTTGTGGCAAAAGAAAGGGTCAAAACAACAAACTATGTTATGCTATTATCTCTTCTGATATATTGGGTAGGAATATTGTTATTCTTTAATGTTTATTCATACAAAGTTTTTGCCATTTTTAAGTTAATCACCTTAACTCTTATGGCATTCTTGTATTTTTTTATACTAAATAAATTTATGCTTGGGGAAATTAAAAAAACTGTGCTAAAGAATTTGCTCCCTTTATTTTTAACAACAACTTTAATATTTTTCAGCAGTTATTTAAGCAATACATTTATTATTGCAACAAAATCAAAAATTCAATTATTAATAACAATACTTTACGGAGCCACATTGTTTGTAATTTCATTATTAATTTATGCATTGCTTTCACCAACATTCAGAAATGAAACAATGGCTTATTACAAATCAATCAGAACAAAAAAAATGCTCCAAGTTTAAACATGGAGAAATAAATGAAGCTTGATTTTGGCTGTGGTTCATCTAAAAAAACGGGATTTATAGGTATTGATTGTATAGCATTGCCAAATGTGGATGTTGTGCATAATCTAAACCAATTTCCGTATCCGTTTGAAGCAAATTGTGCAAGTGAAGTATGGTTAGACAATGTTTTAGAACATATGGACAACCCATTAAAATGTATAGAAGAAATACATAGAATATGCAAAAACGGAGCAAAGGTGTATGTAGGAGTGCCATATTTTAGAAGCTTCTACGCTACAATTGACCCAACACATAAGCGTTTTTTTGGAATAAATTGGTTTTATTACTTTGACCCGAGCCATTTATTCTGTAAAAAATACTGTTACACAAATGTAAGATTTAAAGTAGAAAGAATTGAGTTTGACAGAGAGTTTTTAAAAACTAAAATTGGATTGTTTCATAAAATGCTTATAAAATTGGCAGAGAAAAAACCATTTTTTTATGAATCAAAACTTTCGCATTTGTTTCCATTAAACTCTTTAACATTTTATTTACAAGCTATTAAATAATTTTACAGGAGAAATACTATGAAAACAGTAATATTATGTGGTGGTTTCGGCACACGAATTAGGGATGTGGCAGAAGATATTCCAAAGCCAATGATACCAATTGGTGACTATCCAATTTTATGGCACATTATGAAATACTACTCTCATTTTGCTCATAATGATTTTATTTTATGCCTCGGGTATAAAGGCAATGTAATAAAAGATTTTTTCTTAAATTACCACAACTTTACTCAGGACTTTACAGTAACAATCGGAAAAGAAAGTAAAATTGACTACCACACAAAAGCAGTTAACCCAGATTGGAAGGTTACACTTGCCGATACAGGCACACAAACAATGACAGGCGCTAGAATAAAGAAGATTCAAAAATATATTGGTAATGATGAAAACTTCTTTCTAACTTATGGCGATGGTGTAGGAAATATAGATTTAGATGCACTACTTAAGTTTCACAAAAGCCACGGTAAAATACTTACAGTTTGCGGTGTAAACCCTCCTGGCCGTTTTGGTGAGATAGTAGCGAATGAAAATGGTGTAATTAGTGAGTTTAACGAAAAACCACAAGCCACCGGTGGCAGAATTTCAGGTGGTTTTTTTGTGTGTAAAAAAGAAATTTTTAACTATTTAAATACTCAAGACGGTTTGGTATTTGAAAAAGAACCAATTGAAACTCTAGTAAAAGAAAAACAGCTTATGATGTTTGAGCATAACGGTTTTTGGCAACCTATGGACACAGCAAGAGAATATTCTTTACTTAATTCACTCTATACAAAAGGAGAAGCCCCATGGGTAATTTGGAGATAAACAAAAATTTTAGTGTATTTAAAAATAAAAGGGTTTTAGTAACAGGCGATACTGGATTTAAAGGATCATGGCTGTCCCTGTGGCTTTCAATGCTTGGCGCAAAAGTTTATGGTTTTGCCCTGCCACCAGAGGGGAAATATTGTAATTATAATTTACTTGGGCTTAAAAATATTATTAGCCACACCGATGGCGATATTAGAGAAATTGACTTACTTCAAAAAACATTTGATAAAATTAAGCCAGAAATTGTATTTCATCTTGCGGCACAAGCATTAGTGCGAAAATCATACAATGAACCAAAATTAACCTTTGATACAAACCTAAGCGGTTCAGTAAATGTTATGGAAGTGGCACTAAAAACAAAGAACTTGAAAGCACTTTTAATGATAACTTCCGATAAGTGTTACAAAAATAAAGAGTGGCTTTGGGGATACAGGGAAAATGATGAGTTCGGTGGTGATGACCCCTATAGCGCGTCAAAGGCCGCGGCAGAAATAGCAATTCACTCCTACAAGAAATCTTTTTTTGACAAAACAAACATTGGTTTTGCAAGCGCAAGAGCCGGTAATGTAATTGGCGGTGGCGACTGGTCTGAAAACAGAATAATACCAGACACTATCAAAGCACTTTCGCAAAAAAAAACCATAATTATCAGGAATCCGAACTCAACCCGCCCATGGCAGCATGTTTTAGAGCCACTTTCCGGCTATATTACACTTGCCTTAAAACTATTAGCTAACCCCAAAAAGTACTCTGGTTCATGGAACTTTGGACCTGACTTTTCTTCAATCAAAACTGTCCACGACTTGGTGAAACTTGCAGTAACGCAGTGGGGAAGTGGAAAAATCAATTTAATTAAAGAGAAAAATGCTCCTCATGAAGCAGGGCTTTTACATTTAAACTGCGATAAAGCAAACAGTTTGTTGCAATGGAATGCAACATGGGGTTTTAAATCGTCTGTAATAAACACTATTGATTGGTACAAAGAATGTGCAAAAAATAGCAACATGTTGGAAGTTTCAAAAAAACAGATAAAGAAATATATGGGGGAGAAACGTTAAAGTGTATAACATTGTAAAAATAGCAGAGTTGAATATAAAAGAATCAATGATTGAAGCATCCAAGAAATATGCTAAAGGGAGCTTAATAGATATAGGATGTGGAACAAAACCATACAAAAACATTTTTAAAGATTATGTTGATAGTCACTTTGGAATAGAAGAACCAATTCAGAATGAGGCACATTATAAAGAGAAAACAGAAGTTGATTTGTATTGTAATTTTTTAGATTTAGATAAAAGCTACGACAATAAATATGACACATTGCTTTGTAATCAAGTGTTGGAACATGTTTTAGAAACAAATAAATTTATATCCAAATGTCACAATATTTTAAAAAAAGATGGCTATGGAATTTTCACTGTACCTATGACATGGAAATTACATGCTGAGCCGTATGATTACTACAGATTTACAAAATATTCACTTGAAAAATTGTTTAAAGAAAATGGATTTACAATTACTGAAATAAAACCATTGGAAGGAAGTCTTGCTACAACAAGCCAATTAATTATTTTATATTTATGTGATTTAAAAATAAACAATATTTTTTTTAAAGCTTTTAGGAGATTTATGTTTTATGCATTAGATTTTATTGCATTAAAGCTAGACAAGAAGTTTTTTGTAGACAACATTTGTATTACATATTTATTGGTTGTAAAAAAATAAGTTAGGAGCGTCAAAATGATTGATGGAGTGATAATAACGCCATTAAAACAAATTCCTGATGAGCGCGGTAAAATAATGCAAATGTTAAGATCTGACTCAACAAGCTTTAAAACATTTGGGGAAATATATTTTTCTTGCATTTATCCTGGTGCGGTAAAAGCATGGCACCTACATAAAAAAATGGAGTTGAACTACGCTGTTGTTTTTGGGAATATTAAACTTGTATTATTTGATGGCAGAAAAGATAGTAAAACAAACGGAGAACTGCAAGAAATTTTTATCGGGCAGGAAAATTACTCTCTTGTAACCATACCACCCTTTGTCTGGAACGGCTTTAAAGGCATCGGCACGCAAACAGCTATTGTTGCAAATTGCTCAACGATTCCTCATGACCCAAACGAGATAATGAGATTAGAGCCCACTTCGCCTAAAATACCATACAATTGGGAAATTAAAAACAGATGAAGAATATTCTAATTACTGGCGGGTTAGGATATTTAGGCGGCCGAATAGCCCAGCATTTATTAAATACAAACAAATATCAAATAACTCTTTGCTCAAGATCTTTAACTCAAAACTCAATACCACAAGAGCTAATAGACGCAAAGGTAGTTTTATTAGACATTCTTAATTACTCACAGTGTCTGAAAGCAACCGAAGGGATTGACTGCGTTATACACCTTGCAGCGCTTAACGAAATTGATAGTGCCGCAAACCCAGAACTTGCTGCATTGGTAAACACTCAAGGCACAAAAAACCTTTTAGATGCGGCAATTGCTAATAAAACCAACAGATTTGTCTATTTTTCAACTGCGCATATCTATGGTACACCACTACAAGGCATTATTACAGAAGAAACCTTAGCAAAACCAGTACATCCTTATGCAATAACCCATAAAAACTCAGAAGATTATATTCGTGATGCACACAAACAATGTAAAATTCAAGGCATTTCACTTCGCTTGTCAAATGCCATTGGTTCACCTTTAACTAAAAATATTAACCGTTGGACACTTATAGCAAATGATTTATGCAAACAAGCGGTAGAAACTGGCAAACTAACACTTAAAACACCCGGCACACAATTGC